>Ga0118677_10000637_pt1 | contig 53920 bp, 52 predicted proteins | sample AliMusrvi5mmetaG_FD_86154 | JGI IMG/M metagenome (GOLD analysis project Ga0118677, IMG submission 86154) | reverse complement strand
CCAATTCCCCGGCGATATCCTGGTTGCGCACCGACGTCTTGCCGTGCATCAGCAGAAGCAGGTCTTCGAGTAGCCCGTAGAGAATCTTAAAGTACAGGTCCAGTTTCTCGGACTTGCTGGCGATCAGGCTCTCGGAGCGTTGAACCCACTGAGCGAACGAACCGCCCGCGGCCGCGTCGAGCAGCGCCAGCAGGGCCGTTCTTCTCTTTTCATACACCTGCAAGTCCATCGAGCAGGCCAGGCCCGGACATCCGCCGGAGAGTGCCAGCCGCTTGTCGGCGTCGCTCAGTCCGCGCGATTTGGCGAAGGAAAGCAACTCCGCATCCGATAAGGGGGACAGATGAAACTGAACGCTGCGCGAACGAACGGTGGGCGGGAGATCGAAGGGATTCTCCGCGGTCATGAAGAGAATCAGGTGCGCGGGCGGCTCCTCCAAAGTCTTCAAGAGGGAGTCGGCGACCTGATGGCTGGCCCGATCGAACTGGTCGATCAGAAACACGCGCCAGTGCCCGCGGGACGGAAGCAGTTGAGAGCGGTCCCGTACCAGACGCATCTGAGCAATGCTGATCTGGCGCAGCGGTCCTTCGGGGCAGAACGTGACGAAGTCGGGATAGGTGCTGAAGAACAGCGGATCGTCAACGCGCTTTTCGCCCGTCCACTTCTCCCGGTCCGCGATAACCGCCCGATTTTCTTCGCGGCTGAGATCGTCCTGCTCGATCTTCTCGTCTAGGCTGAGCCCCTCGTGGCCGCCCCGCGCGAAAATCTGCGAGGAGGTCTGGGCCGCCGCAGGGCCCAACAACCTCGCCGCAAAACGGCGCACCAGCGTGGCCTTTCCGACGCCTTCGGGCCCCGAGAGCAGAATGGTCTGCGGAATGCGCTCTGCGGCGATCATCCCCTCGATGGCCGCTGCAGTGCTGGCGTTGCCCCGAAATCGGTCAAACACGGCTAGGCTCCAGCCGGGAGTACGCCAACTTGACGCGTTCAGCGACCTCTTCGAGCGTTCCGTTGCCGTCCACGCGGACAAAGCGTTCCGGTTGGCGTTCGGCCAGGATGCGATAGCCTTGCAGCACTTGTTCGTAGAACGCCCGGCTCTGCTCGTCCATCCTGGTTCCCTCGGCGGATTCCTGCACGTTCCTCGACCGCGCCCGGCCCAGGCTGGTCTCAAGTTCGACGTCGATCCACAACGTCAGGTCAGGCTGCCGCCCGCGGCACGCGATCCTGTCCAGGTCGGCGACGATGCCCTCGCCCAGTTGACGGCCATAGCCCTGATAGGCGAAGGTCGAGTCCGTCCAGCGGTCCGAGAACACGGTCGCCCCGCGGGCGAGCGCCGGCTCCAGTACCTCATCGACGTTCTGCGCGCGCGCGGCAAAATAGAGCAACATCTCCGCCACCGGGCCCAGGTGATCGTGGGCCGGATCAAGCAGAATCCGCCGGATGGCCTGGCCGATGGTGGTCCCTCCCGGCTCCACCGTCTCAATCACTTCCGTGCCGCGTGCGCGCAGATGGGCGGCCAGCAAACGCATCTGCGTGGTCTTGCCGCTGCCGTCCAGCCCCTCGAAGGTGACGAAATGCCCTTCCGTGAAACCACCAGCAGATGCCACGGTGTCAGTCGAAGACATGGTGCAACACCTTCTTGAGGTCCAGCCAGGACTCGCGTTTAGCGTCCTGCGAGTACGGCCTGAGCAGGTAGGACGGGTGGTAGGTCGGCATGACCTGGATGCCGTGCCAGTTCTGCCAGTTGCCGCGCAGTTTGGTGATGCCCTCGCGCGTGCCTAGCAGCGCTTTCGCGGCCGTGCCGCCGAGCACGCAAATCGCCTTGGGACGAATCACCAGCAGTTGGCGGAACAGGAACTGGCCGCAAATCTCCATTTCGTCCGGGAGCGGGGTCCGGTTTTCTGGAGGCCGGCATTTCACCACATTGCAGATGTAAACGTCTTCGCGGCGGATGGCTAGCCCCTCCTTCGCGGCGGTACCGTTGATCATCTGTGTGAGCAGTTGGCCTGCGCGCCCGACGAAAGGCAGCCCCGTCGCGTCTTCGTCCGCGCCCGGACCCTCGCCAACGAACACCAGACGGGCCTCTGGATTGCCCGATCCGAATACGATCTTGTTCCGCTGCTCGCAGAGCCTGCAGCGGCGGCAATCTCCGATGTCTTCATGGATCTTTTGCAGGCTGTCGTCGGGCGGTGCGACGGGTAGAAGCGTTGGCATCGGGTTCGTGGGCGGTACGATGACGGGCGGTGTGGCCGGCGGAGTCGCCACGGCGGGAGCGGTGCGGACGGTCTGCGGCCCCGGTGGTTGGACCGGCTGCGACCGGGCGGCTACCGGGCTTTCACCGGCTGGTTTCCCGGTGCAGACCGGCGCGGCGGGGATGTTCAACTGGCGGATTCCCAAGTCCCGGTAGAACTCGAGGTGGCGCTTGAGTGAGTCTCGATCCATGCTGACGCTTCCGGCCGCGCTAGTTCTCGACTTTGTGCAGCGCCAGCCGCAGGATCAACGCCTGGTCCAGGACCTGGCCCGCTATCACGCGCTTGGGTGCCTTGTCCAGGTGCAGGGTCTCACCTGTACGCTGAACCAGCAGAACTTCGTTCTCCTCCGATTCGAACCCGACGCCATCCTGGGAGACCAGATTCGCCACGATCATGTCGCAGTTTTTTGATTGCAGTTTGCGGCGGGCCTCCTGCAGCAGGTTCTCCGTCTCCGCGGCAAATCCGATCAGCAGTTGGTCTCCCTTACGGCGGCCGATTTCGGCGAGGATGTCGGGTGTCGGCTCCAGATCCAACGAGAGCCGCATGGGGGTCTTCTTGACTTTTTGAGCCGGGACGTTCGCGACGTAGTAATCAGCCACGGCGGCCGATTTAATGATGATGCTGGCCTCGTCCAGGCGGCTGATGACGGCATGGTGCATTTCATGCGCGGTCTGAACCTGGATCAATTCCACGCCTTCGGGCGCGGACAAATGCACAGGACCGCTGATCAGAATCACGCGTGCGCCGCGCGACATGGCTGCTTCGGCCAGGGCGTAGCCCATCTTTCCGCTCGACCGGTTGGAGATGAACCGCACGGGATCCATCGGTTCGCGAGTCGGGCCGGCGGTTACCAAGACCGTCTCGTTGTCGAAGTCGTGGCGCTGGCGCAGAATGCCCATCGCAATCGAGGCGATCCGCGCCGGCTCAGGCAATCGCCCGGGCCCGACCGTGCCGCAAGCCAGGCGGCCGTCGTCCGGAGCAAGAATGTTATGCCCGCGTTCCCTCAGGATTTCGAGGTTCCGGACCGTCGCGGGGTGCTCCCACATGGCCGTATTCATGGCCGGACAGAGCAACACGGGCCCCTGGAAGGCCAGATAAAGGGTGGTCAGGAAATCGTTCGCCAGTCCCTGGGCAAAACGCGCCAGCAGGTCCGCGGTGGCCGGCGCGACCACCAGCAACCGGTTTTCCTGGGCGACCCGGATATGTTCGACGGAACTAGAGAGCACATCCTCGGAACTGGCGTTCGAGAACATCTCGGTGATGACCTTGTGGCCGGTGAGGGCCGCAAACGTCAGCGGACGGATGAACTCCTGCGCGGCGTGCGTCATCACGGTCTGCACTTCGCCGCCTTGCTCCATCAACGCCCGCGCAAGTTCAGCCGATTTGTAGGCAGCAATCCCGCCACCGACTCCAAGAATTACTGGGATGCCGGGCATGACAATCCGGAAGCAGGGCTCAGAGCTGTTCTTCGACCGGCTCAGCGGTCACGGGGGTCCCCGGATCGTACCAACTCACCAAGCCGCGCCGCACTTCTTCCATCGCCGCGACGGTCGGCTTCTTGGAGGTGCTGGGCAAGAAAGACCTGGCGCCGCTCTGCAACTGCCGCGCACGCTTCGCCGTGACGATGATGTAACGGTAGGCGCTCAATTCCGGATCGTCCGGGATTGCGTAAATTGGGCTGCGATTCGTCCGTTCGGCCATGTAGCTCTCCTTCAGTCTTCCCTAACCGCAAATGATGCCAGTAGCCGTTCCACGCGCGCGGTCACTGCTGGATTGGTCCGGCGCATGGCGGTCACGCCGGGGTTGTCCAGCCCCTTGCGTTCCGCTTCCACAATCGCCTGCAGCCGTTGGCTGGCCCGATCGACATCGTCGTTGACCAGAACGTAATCGTACAGGCGGTAATCCTGAATTTCCCCGGCCGCCCCAGACAGCCTGCGCTCAATCACCGCTTCTGAATCTTCCGAGCGGGCACGCAAGCGTTTCGCCAGTTCTTCCCTGGATGGCGCCAGAATAAAGACACTGACGGCGTCCGGAATCTGCTCCTTCAATTGTCGCGCACCCTGAACATCGATGTCGAGAACAACGTCTTTGCCCTCGCTGCGCCCCCGCTCCAGAATGCCCCGGTGCGTTCCGTAGTAGTTGCCAAAGACCAAAGCGTGTTCCAGGAACTCGCCTTTCGCGATTCTGGCCTCGAAATCCTCGCGCGTGATGAAGTTGTAGGCCTGCCCATCCTTTTCGTGGCCGCGGGGCGCACGGGTGGTGTACGAGACGGAGAAGATCAGGTTCTTGTCGCTCGCCATCAAACGGTTCACCAGCGTCGATTTGCCGGAGCCGGAGGGCGCTGAAATGATGAAAACGCAGCTCATTCGAGGTTTAGCGCCTGTTCGCGGATGCGCTCGATATTCGTCTTGATCTCGAGTCCCAGCGTCGTGATGCGCATGCCCGGCTCGCCGGCACCCGACGTTTTGGAAAGCGTGGTGTTGGTCTCCCGGTTCATTTCCTGGAGCAGGAAATCGAGCTTCTTGCCCAATTCTCCGCCTTGACTCAGCAGCTGGTCCAATTCCCGAACGTGGGCATTGAGACGGTCCACTTCCTCGGAGATATCGCTACGGTCGGCCAGGTAGGCCACTTCCTGGGCCAACCTCTGAGGCTCTAGCGGCATTCCATTGAAAAGCTTGGAGATACGCTCGTCGAGTCGCGTCCGGATGGCGTCGGAGACCTCGCCTCGCAGCGCCCGGATCGATTCGGCGTTCTGCCTGACCAGTTCGTTGTGAACGAGCATCGCGGCGGCGGTTTCGGCACCCTCCCTGGTACGGAAAACGTTCAACGACTGCAGCGCTTGCTCGGACGCCTTCAGCGCCTCGGCTTCCACCTCAGCCGGCAGCGCGTCAACATCGCTTTGCGCAAGCATTCCGGGAATGCGCAGCGCGCGATTGGGGTCCGGATCGGCCAACACGCCGCTGATATCCGAGGCCTGTTTCAGGGCCCGCAGGTACGAGTCGAACAAGGCGCGATTCAGCGCCGGCCCGGCATTGTTATCCGACGGCCGGTAGGACAACCGGAGTTCGACGTGGCCGCGCGAGATGCTCTTGCGCACCAGTTGCCGCAGGGCCGGATCCAGGCTCTCGAACTCCAACGGCAGGTAGGTGTGGAGATCCAGCGCCCGGTGGTTCACGCTCTTCACGGTCGCCGTAATCTCGCCCCATGCGCCTTGCCGCCGCGCCTGGGCATAGCCCGTCATACTTCGCACGCTCATGCTTTACTGCTCCAGATCAACATACTGCAACCGGTATAGCCGCTCATAGACCCCACTCCGCGCCAGCAGTTCCTCGTGCGTCCCGGTCTCGACGATTTTGCCGCCATCCAGCACGACGATCCTATCCGCACGCCGTATGGTGGAGAGGCGGTGCGCGATCACCATCACCGTGCGGTTGGTCATCAGATTCGCTAGCGCCCGCTGCACCAGCAACTCGCTCTCGGTGTCCAATTGGGACGTCGCTTCGTCCAGAATCAGGATCGGCGCGTTCTTCAGCAGCGCGCGGGCGATGGAGAGCCGCTGCCGCTGGCCGCCGCTGAGCATGGTGCCGCGTTCGCCGACGCGCGTATCGTAACCCTGCGGGAGCGCCTCAATAAACTCGTCGGCCAGGGCGTTCCGGGCAGCGTCCCGCAAATCGGCCTCGCTGGCCCCCGGACGTCCGTAACGAATGTTGTTCGCTACCGTGTCGTCGAACAGAAACGTCTCCTGGCCGACCAGCGCGCAGAGCTTTCTGAGCGAACCCAGCGACGCTTCCCTGACGTCGATTCCGTCCAACCGCACGCTGCCCTTTTCCACGTCGTAGAAGCGCGGCACGAGGTTCGCCAGCGTGGTCTTGCCGGCTCCGCTGGAACCCACCAACGCCACAACCTCGCCGCGCCTCACGCTGAGCGATACGCCCTGCAAGGAGTAGGCATCCGTATTCGGGTAACGGAACCAAACCTCTTCGAATTCAATCGATTTCTTCAGGCCCTTCAGCCGCTTCGCACCCTTGACTTCGGAGATGCCCTGCTCGCGGTCTGCGTATTCGAAAACGCGCTGCGCGGCGCCGATAGCCTGCTGGAAAATGTTGGTGATGCCGGTGAGCCGTTTGACCGGCTCGTACAACAGCAGCAGCGCGGCGATGAAGGTGGTGAAGTCGCCGGTGGTCATATGCGTGGATTTGATCTGCGTGCGGGCGTAGGTCAACAGCGCCACGATCGTGAGTGCGCCAAAGAATTCGATGATCGGCGAAGGCAGCGCCTGCTGGGCGATGTAGCGCAGGTTGTTCCGCTTGAACCGGTATGCCGCCTGCCGGAAGCGCTCGCTTTCGTACTCCTCCGCTCCGAAGCCCTTCACAACAGCGTGTCCGCTGAACGCTTCCTGCAGAATCTGGTTCAGCTCTGCGGCGTTGTCCTGGGCCGAGCGCGTCGTCTTCCGGATACGGCGGCCCAGCCGGGCGGTGGGCAGCAGCACGAAGGGTAGTACGGTGATCGCCACCAGGGCCAGTCGCAGGTCGCGGCTGAACAACACGCACAGCATGGCCAAGGCAGTGAACGACTGCCGGATCCAATCCGCGAGCATCTGCGACACCGCGAGCTGGATCTTGTCGATGTCGCTCATGATCGACGACATCAACATGCCCGTCGAGTGCTGCTGGAAGAACTCGTGCTCCTCGCGCACCACCTTTTCGAAGGTATGCTGCCGCAGATCGGTGACCGCCGAGAAGCCGACAAAGCTGATCAAGTAGTTGCCGCAGTAGTCGGTGATGCCCTTGATCAGAAAGACCATCAGAATCGCCACCGCGACCAGCGACCAGACGTTGTGCAGCGGGAAAGGGATCACCTGATCGAGATACACGATCTGCGTTGTGAACGGAATCCGGCCCAGTTCCGTTTTCGCGTCCACGGCGTGAGGATTGAGCACCTGGTCGATGACGGGCTTCAGCAGCAACGGGAGCGCGCCGTTCATCGCGCCGGCGATAATCATTAGGAACACGGAAAGCGCCAGCATCGGCGAGTAGCGTTTGGCGAACCCGAGCAGCCTGAACAGTTCCTTCATGGCCGCTTCCTCAGTCTCTCCACCGCGCCGGTCACGCGGGAAAGGGGCACGCGCCCGAGACCCGCCGGCTCGACGATCAGCTCCGCAGCGGTGCGCCAGGGCGCCCAGACCACGGGATCGGAAGAGCCGTAGAGCACCACCGAGGGTACCCCGAAAGCCGCCGCCATGTGCGCGGGGCCGCTGTCGTTGCCCGCGAAGAGCCTCGCTGACGCCAGCAGCGTCTTCACCTCGCTCAAGGGGGCTCCGCGCAAGCAATCGAAGTCCGCGAACTTGGAGAAATCGTCATTCCCGCCGCCGATGATCACCGCTTCCAACTGATGCCGCTCCTTTAAGTAGTGCGCCAGTTCGACGAAACGCTCAAGCGGCCAAGCCTTCGAAGCGGCGGATGCAAATGGATGGATCACGGCGCAATTCGCTCTCCCGGGGCCATTTCCAGCGAACAAGCGGGCGCGCGGCACTTCAGTTGGGGGGGCGCCCAGCCAGAATACAGCCGACGCGAGGTGTTCCGCCGTGTGCACCTTGCGCTCCCCGCCCAGGATCTCCTGGGCCCGCGGAATGCGCAGATTGTATAGACTCTGAAAGCGGTAGTGCCGGAAACCGGCCCGCCACCTGGCCAGCGACGCCGCAGTCAGCACGGCGCTGCGGGTGCCGCCGTGGAAGTTAATCGTCAAAACGGGCCGCCACGCCCAGGCCGTGCCGGCACGGGGCGCCAGTACGGCCTCGACTTCCGGATTCCCGGAGAACACGCCGGCGAATTTGTCTTCGACCATCACAGCAAGGCGCAAGTCCGGGCGGGCTAGTTTCAAGAGATGCAGTGCCGGTGTGGTGAGCACGCAGTCGCCCAGCGACCGCAGCCGGATAACCAGCAGGCGCGCACCTGGAGGCAGCGTATGGAGCACTGCCTGCATCGTCGTCAGCTTCAGTCCTCGATGTGCGCCTGATCCACCATCATGACGGGAATGTCATCGCGGACCGGGTAAACTCGCCGGCATTTCGGGCACTTCAGCCCGGCGTGATCCGCAGTGAGTTGGACCGGCTCCTTGCAGATGGGACAAACGAGGATATCGAGCAGGTCCTGACTAATCGCCATAGGCCACCTTCCGGGAACTCACAGTTTACCAGACGCCCTTAGGCCTTCAGCTCCAAGCGGGCCGCCTTGACAACGTCCAGGAAGCGCTTGGCGCGTTCGGTGAAGATCGCGTAGTTGCCCTCTTTGATCGTCTTGGCGTCCACCAATTCCCCGCCCACGGCCACGGCGCTCGCGCCCGCCTTCAGGAAATCGCCTGCGGTGGTCAGGCTGACCCCGCCGGTCGGAATCATCTCGATCTGCGGGAAAGGTCCCTTCAGCGCTTTGATGTACTTCGGTCCGCCCACGTTGTCGCAAGGGAAGATTTTGACCAGATCCGCGCCGGCATCCCACGCGGCCAAAACTTCGGTCGGCGTCAGCGCGCCGGGCATGATCGGCTTGCCGTAGCGGTGCGCCATCTCGATGGTCTTAAAGTTGAGTGCGGGGGTTACGAAGAACTGGGCTCCGGCCAACATGCACGCGCGGCAGGTCTCGGGATCGAGCACCGTTCCGGCACCGAGCAGCATGCGGTCTCCGAAGTGGTCGGCCAGCTTTTCCAGCACGCCCAGCGCGCCCGGCACCGTCATGGTGATCTCCGCTGTCAGCACGCCGCCCGCGTAGATCGCCTCGATGGCTTTGAACGCGCTATCGGCCGAAGCGGTGCGGACGACGGGCACCAGGCCGATTTCACGAATTGTGGATAGGATCGTCTGTTTCGTCATACTGCGACGATCCTATCACTTTGGCCGGGGAGCGCGAAAAGCAGAGCCGCGCGCGGGGTAGGCGGCCAGCGGGCCTCTCCCGCGCGGTTGCGGAAGGCTTGCCTCACAACCTGCGGCAGCCGATGGTGACGAGTCCCCAGGCCACGGTAAGGAAGGCCAGCGAGGCGGCGACCGGCGCCAGTCCCTCGGCGCACACGGCGCCCAAGCGGCGAATAGCAGGGGGGTCGAAAACGCCGAACATCGCGACGGCGGCAAACCCGTTCGTGAGTGCGAGGACGAACCCGCACAGCGCGGCGAAGACACCCGTCAGTGTCAGGGGCCGCATCAGGCCGAGCAGTCGTTCCGTCGGCCTGATCGCGAAAACGAGCGCGATCGTCGCGGGCAACGCGCACAGCAGGACGCCGAACAACGCGACGAAACTCGCTCCGGTGATGAAATGCATGGAAACCTCCTAAGTCGAACGTTGGACCCCACCCTCTAATAACGCTTGGAGCCATGCTCGCGTGACGCTGTCACGGACGGGGCTCCCCGGGCGTTATGAAGACGATGCAACATGATCTCGCAACCGGCTGGGTGGAGCGCCTGCAGTGCGGTGACCCGTCCGTCTTCGACGAGGTTTTCGACGCCCTGAATCCGCGCCTCCTCGGGTTCCTGGAACGTATGACGCGGGAGCGCTCTGTGGCGGAAGATCTGGCCGAGGAGACCTGGCTCCGCCTGGTTTCCAACGCGCATTGCCTACGTCCGGATACAAACCTGGTGGCGTGGCTCTACACCGTGGCACGCAACCTGTTTGTGGGGCACCTGCGCGCGCGATCTCGCGAACAGGCTTACACCATGGAGTGGCTCTCGCTGTGGCCCGACGCGGTGGCACGCGGGCCGTATGAAGAGGCGGCGTCCAGCGAATTCGAGCGTCGCCTGGAACGTGCGTTGGGGGCGCTGCCGGCCACCTACCGCGAGGTGCTGCTGCTGGTAGGGATGGAAGGACTGCGCCCCGTGGACGCGGCGCAAGTCTGCGGCATCAGCGCCGAAGCGTTGCGGCAGCGCCTGAGCCGCGCTCGGCAGATGCTGGAGCGGACTTTGCAGCTGACTCAGGACCGGGAGGCAAGCCGATGAGGAACGACGAAGAGTTGATGAACGCCCTGGCGGGGCTCCAATCCAGGCAGCCGGACGCAGAGTGGGCTGAGCGCGTGCGGGAACGCTGCCACGCGCGGATGGCGCAAGTGGGGCGTGCAACCGGGCCGGGGAGGACTCGCATCGGCCTGCTGGAGGCGGCGACGATTGCGGCGCTGTGGCTTTATGTCGCCGTAATTCTCAAACAGGTTGCTCACACACTGGGACTGAGCGGCCCGTTCGGTTAGGCCAGTTGCAGGAACAGTCGGTTCGATATCGCAATGAACCCGGTGCACCCAGTGCCAGATAAATATGCCGGTGTTGCTCGCGAACTAAGGAATCGCCAGCAGCAGTTTGCCCGTCGTCTTGCGGCTCTCCAGATCCGAGTGCGCCCGGCCTGCTTCGCTCAACGGATACGTGGCGTGGATCTGCAGCTTGATGTGCCCGTCTCGCAGCCAACTGAAGACGTCGGTGGCGCGCCACAGCAGTTCTTCCCGCGTCGCCACGTAATTCCCAAGGCTGGGACGCGTCAGGTAGAGCGAGCCCTTCTGGTTCAGCACCAGCGGTGAGAACGGGTCCACGGGACCGCTGGCGTTGCCGAACGACACCATCATGCCGCGCTGCCTCAGCGAATTGAGGCTCCTCTCCCAAGTCGATTTCCCGACCGAATCGTAGACGACGTCCACGCCCTTGCCGTCCGTCAGGCGTTTCACTTCGACTTCGAAATCCTGCTCCGCGTAGTTGATCACCTCGTCACAGCCAGCCGTGCGGGCCGTCTCGGCCTTTGCGGCAGTCGATGTGGTCCCGATGACTCGTGCCGCGCGCAGTTTGGCTGCGGCAACGATCCACTGGCCCGCGCCGCCCGCGGCGGCATGAACCAGTGCCGTATCGCCAGGATTCAAGGGATACGTCGAGTGCGTCAGGTAGTGCGCGGTCATGCCTTGCAGCATCGACCCGGCGGCCACGTCGAAACCGATACCGGGCGGGATGACAACCAGTTGCCACGCGGGCACGACGGCGTACTCCGCGTAGGATCCGCGCGCCATGGCGTATGCAACCCGGTCGCCCGCAGCAAGTTCCGTCACGCCCGCGCCCACTTTCTCGACAACGCCCGCGCCTTCCATGCCCAACACGATGGGCGGCGGAGCTTTGTACAGGCCCGTGCGGAAGTAGACGTCGATGAAGTTGACGCCCGTGAAATGCAGTTTGACGAGCGCTTGCCCCGGACCCGGTTCGGGCACGGGCAGGTCATCGTAGCGGAGTTTGTCGATGCCGCCCGGCCCGGTAATGAAAACGGCTTTCATATCGTTCTCAACCACCTCCTGAAGTGGACTTGCGCGGAGTAAAGCAGCAGAAAAACGAACGTGAACGGGAGCAGCAGCGCCTGGCCGAGATGAGAGAGCGCGTCGCCGCTGCCGAGTCCCGCCCGGGTCCGCAGGAAGCGGGAGAGCATGCGCCAATGGCCGCGGTCGAGCCAGAAGTAGTCGGCGTTCTCATTGACCAGAAAGATCTTCGACGGGGCGTGCCAGGCCGCCAGCCATTTCCACGCGGTCATGATCGGATCGCCGGTACACAGCAGGCCGCAAATATCCGGCTGCCGCGCTTTCAGCTCGCGAAACAGCCGCCTGCGCGCCGCCGCGCCACGGTAATCCTGCACACGATAAATGCGGCCACGCTCAGAGTCGAAGCCCTGCGGCACGCCTGCGTGACAGGTCAGCAGGTCGATTTGCAGTGGCTCGGGGTAATTCTTCCCAAGGGCCAGCAACAGCTTTTCGAGAACGTGCCGGGGGCCGCTTTCCACCACCAGAACGCGCGATGTGGCGGGATGCCTGCGTGTCAGAACGTAGCGCACTCTTTCTATTGTGGCCCATGGGCGGCGCTCCGGTGTCCAATGCCCCCGTAACCCTGGAGGAAAGGACCGAGGCGGCCCAATGGCCGGTGAGTCCGTGCCGGGTTCCGCCGCACAAGAGCGGAACCTGCAACCCTTCCAGCAACGATTGCCAGGTCGCGCCACAGCACGTGGGGGCGATACTCAGGACCGCAGTGATTCCTCGGCGGATTCGCGCGCAATCACTTCAGGCGGGCGTTAGTGCTTGGGAACCGACACTGTTATATTGCGGAACTTCAGGCCGCCGGTATGGTCGCCCTGAATGTAGAAGGGGCCCGGTTCGCCTTCGTTCGCATCCAGTGCGCCGCCGGTGATGCCTTCGATCACCTGATGGTCGATCGTCGTCACACCATTGCGCACCACGGTCACAGTGCGGCCGACCAGCGTGACGTCGAACGTCTCCCATTGACCCGGTGTGCGCGGCATGTCCTTCGGGGTGATGCGGCCGTAAATCGAACCGATGCGGCGCTCCGGCGGATTCGACGTCAAGGGCTCGTACTCGATCTGCACTTCGTATCGGCCGCGCAGGTAGAAGCCGCTGTTGCCGTCGTCGGGGCAGCTCATTTCGTAATGCACTTTGAGGTCGTCGAATTTGCGCGTCGTCTTCAGGTTCGCGCCGTGCGAATCGTTCACCAGCAGGCCATCCTTCACGCCCCAGTGGCTGTTCTTCGCGTCGCCGATCGGCTCCCAGCCTGTCAGGTCTTTGCCGTTGAACAGCGGTTCCGGCGCCGTCCACGTTTTCGGCTCTTTGCGCTTCAATTCGGGGGCGCGCACACCGGTCAGCGGCATGGTCTTCTCGCCCTGTTTCTGAACGCCGGTGAGCTTGTCGCCCGCCGCGTCGAGTTCCCAGGTCGTGGCCGGGTGATTGCCGGAGGCGGGCGAGAGCACCAGCGTCAGGTGCTTGCCGTCGGCCTTGGCATCCTTCACTTCGTAGACGTTGCCGCCCGTCGGCTGGTACCACACTTCAAGCGCACCGGCCTTTTCGGTTACGCCCAGCCAGGCGGCGCGGTTGCCATCCTTCGCGGGGATGTTGAAATCCCAGCGGCCAACCAGAGCGGCGCCCTGTGTCTGGGCGAAGGCCGGCACGAGGAGCGCGGCAACGAGAATGAAACCGGTCATAAATTTCTGCATCTTGGCAGTCTATTACAGGCGGGCGGCACATGGGTATCGCGTCGGAAATCGACGCTTTTTGAAAGTGGCACCTGTTCCAGGTGGTGCTGCCGTTCAAAACACAACGCCGCTCCGCCGCACAGCGCGGCTAATATCGTGGAGTTCGCATTATTAGACCTACACGTACGATTTTCTCCATTTTCGCCTTGATTCCGGTGGCCCAATTGCGGAAGAATTGGCGATTACGTGGTCTGAAATTCCTAATAGAAAGTCATATAACCCCAGAGGTCGCCATGAGCATACGCCTATCCAACGGAACCGAAATCCCGATCGAGATGCACAAGATCCGCATCGTGCAGAAGGTGCGGCTGGCACCGGCACGGGATCGCTTCCGCGCGATCGAGGAGGCCGGATACAACACGTTCCTGCTGCGTACCCGCGACATCTTCCTGGACATGCTGACCGACAGCGGCACCAACGCGATGTCGGACAACCAGCAGGCGGCGATGATGCAGGCCGACGACGCATATGCGGGTTCTGAGAGCTTCTACCGGCTGCTCGACTCCGTAAAAGAGATCTTCGGTTACGAGTACCTGTTGCCGGTGCACCAGGGTCGCGCCGCCGAGCACCTGCTCGCCAAGACGTTCGTGAAGCCCGGCCACATCGTGCCGATGAACTACCACTTCACGACGACGAAGGCGCACTTCGACCTAGCTGGCGGGAAGGTGTTGGAACTGTACACCGACGAGGCACTGAAGACGCAGAGTTCGTTCCCCTTCAAGGGCAACATGGATCTCGGCCGGCTGAGCGTGGCGATCGAAAAGGCGGGACCGGAAAACGTCTCGTTCGTGCGTATGGAAGCGACCACGAACCTGATCGGCGGCCAGCCCTTCTCCATGGAAAACCTGCGCCAGGTGAAAGCACTAATCGAACCGCTGGGCATCTTCCTGGTGGTGGACGGCAGCCTGATCTCGGAGAACGCCTACTTTATTCACCAGCGCGAGGCGGGCTATGAGAACACGTCGATCAAGGACATCATCCGCGAGATGATGAGCATCGCCGACCTGTGCTACCTCTCGGGCCGCAAGAGCTGCAGCGTGCGCGGCGGCATGATCGCCACCAACCGCAAGGACCTGTACGATGCCATCCGGCCCTGGCTGCCGGTTTACGAAGGCTTCTTCACGTACGGCGGAATGTCGTCGAAAGAGATCGAAGCGATGGCTGTGGGCATTCGCGAAATGACACAGCTCGAAGTGGCTGGTGCATCGGCCGACGCGATCAAGTACTTCGTGGCGCTGCTCGAGGAGAAAGGCGTTCCCGTGGTCACGCCGGCGGGTGGCCTGGCCTGCCATGTGGATGCCAGGCGCTTCATAAGCCAGGTGCCGCAATCGGAGTACCCGGCTGGCGCTTTGTCCGCCGCAGTTTATCTGACCTCAGGCATCCGCGGGATGGAACGCGGCTCGGTTTCGATGGATCGCGACGAGCACGGTAACGACGTCCCTTCTGACATGGAACTCGTCCGACTGGCCGTCCCGCGACGCGTGTACACGATCTCGCATTACCAGTACGCCGCGGATCGCTTGAAGTGGCTTTACGATCATCGCGAGATGATCGGAGGCTTGGAGTTTTATGAGGAGCCGCCCGTGCTGCGATTCTTCGCCGGGAAGATGCACGCAAAGGGCAATTGGGGCCAACCGTTGCTTGAAGCGTTCGAGCAGGATTTCGGCCTGGACTGCTAAGCGGGCGGCGGGGCGGGCAACCGGGTCCGCCCTACACTGCGTCCCACCGGCACGGTATGGCACTGTTTCGCTATCTTCGTAAGCAGTGCCATGCGTGACCGGAACGATTCAATGAACGAGCAGTCCCCCGTTGCTTACAACGCCTTGATCGACGCCTTCCAGCAGGCTCGCGTGCTGGTGCTCGGCGACATCATGCTCGATCGCTATATCTGGGGCGACGTCACGCGCATCTCGCCGGAAGCTCCGGTGCCGGTAGTCGCCAAAGTGAAAGAGACTCGCGCGGCGGGCGGGGCCGCCAATGTTGCGTTGAACGTGGTGAGCCTGGGCGGGCAAGCCGAATTGATTGGCGTTTTGGGCGGCGATGCCTCGGGCGCGGAACTGCGCGAGATCCTGCAGCAATCGGGCCTGAGCACGGACGGTCTGGTGTGCGAGGCCGGCCGGCGTTCCACGGTGAAAACCCGGATCATCGCGCACAGCCAGCATCTGGTTCGCCTGGACGAGGAAAGCACCGGCAACACGCTTCCCGAAACGGAATCGGCGTTGCTCGAACGCGTGGGGGCGCGCCTGCCACACTGCGATGTCGTCGTACTGTCTGACTACGCCAAAGGGGTGCTGACGAACACACTGGTGCAAGCGGTGATCCAACTATCGCGCGCCGCATCGAAGCCCGTCGTCGTTGATCCGAAAGGCGTCCACTACGACCGCTATGCAGGTGCGAATGTGGTGACTCCCAACCGCTCTGAGGCGGCCAAAGCGCTGGGGCTGGATGGGCCTGGCTCAAACTCCACGTCGAGTCTGGGCGTGCGCCTGCTCGCGGCACTGCCCGTCGAGGCACTACTTATTACGGAAGGTGAGGCCGGCATGACGCTGTTCGAGCGGGACAATGAACCGGTGCACGTGTCCTCCATCGCCCGGCACGTTTACGACGTCAGCGGCGCGGGCGACACCGTCATCGCCGCCATGAGCCTGACGCTGAGCGTGGGTGGCGACCTGCTGACTGCCGCAACGCTGGGCAATACCGCCGCCGGGGTGGGCGTCGAGCAGATGGGCACTACAGCCGTGACTTCCGCCATGCTGCGCGACGCTTTAGCGAAGCGCGCAGCCGCACTCGGGCCGGATGGAATACCGCAATAGCCTGGGAGCCTGCCGCAACCGCCGGGTACAAAGCAAAAGCCGCAAGGTTGTGACACCTTGCGGCTTTTAAGACGCAGTATTCCTGTGAAAGTCCAGCTGACTCCGAGTACCGCTCTACAGTGGTCCCGTTGGGCTAGGCGGAGGCTGTAGAAGCCCGCTTATGCGGTACGGCGGGCGTCGGGTTGGCCGGAAAGTGCCGCCCCAACCAGTCTTCGATCGACTTGCGATCACTGGCCGGAACGACTCTCTGCCAGACCATTTCGCTGGTGTACTCGCTGTAGTGGCCGAGTGTATATCCGCCCGTATTCATCACTAGGATCTGACCACCTACATCGCCTCGCAGGCAATAGTACATGGCATTAATAACGCAGCGTTCCTTCATTAAACGCAATTATAACATTTTGTGCGGTTTCGTGCATGGGGTCGTTCCGGGGCGCGAGCTTCACACTGTATATGATTGAATCAACTCATGGTTTGCGGCTTGGGGAGGGGCCTGTGTAAGGGCCATTAGCCTCGATGAGGGCGGGGAAGGCCCACCCTCATTGCAGCTTGCATTGCTGGGAAACTGAATTCGCCGTCAGAGCTTTACGCCGGCGCGTCTGGCCTCGTAGGCCTCGTATTCGGACTTGTATTCGTCGTACCCTTCGCGCCCCATCAGGGCAAAGGTGAACTTCTTGCCAAGCTCGACTCCGGGCTGATCGAAAGCATCAATCTCGAGCATCCGCCCGACGAAGGCGGTTTGGAATTCGAACATCTGGAGCAACGCGCCAAGGTGCCAGGCGTCCAGCTTATCGAGCGTGAACGTGCAGTTCGGACGTTGGGCCAAGGTCAGCGATGCGGCCGTAGCGAGTCGCTCCACGTCGATCAATTTGGAAAGACTCTGTCCGGCTAGATAGTCGAAGCTTGCATAGCCGGTTTTGGCCTTGGGGATCTTGCCCGACTCGGACCATTTGCCGACCGCCCAGAAGCTGTAGACCTTATCGTTGGGACCTTCGCGATAGAGTTGTACTTGCGAGTGCTGATCCGTTGCGCCGAGTGCCGCGATGGGCGTCTGGCCGACGTTGAAGACTCGTTTCTTGTCTTTCTTGACCTTGCCCAGCGACTCCGCCCAGAGTTGGCGGAACCAGAACGCCGCGCCCCATAGCCGGTTAGCGTAGGGGAAGGCAACTTGGATCGACTTCTTCTTCTTGGTCCAGATCAGCCAGTGCAGCAGCGCCGACTTGAGCGCGACGTTCTCTTCCAGGTTCTCGAGCCAGCACAGCCTGGTCATCTCGGCCGCGCCCTTGCACACTGCGGAGATGTCCAAGCCTGCCAGTGCCGCCGGGACCAAGCCAACTGCAGTGAGGACGCTGAAACGTCCCCCGACGTTCTTGGGGATATGGAAGGTGACCAGCTTGTATTTGACCGCGAATTCCTTCAACTCGCCGGTGTTTTCGCTGGTGACGACGGCGATTCGCCCGGCCGCCTTGGACCCGCCTAACTTAGCATGCAGCCAGTCATGGACGATCAGGAACACGCTCATTGTTTCGGCCGTCGCGCCCGACTTGGCGATGGGCACCACCAGGGTCTTGGCCGGGTTCATGGATTCCAGCGCGGAGTGGATGAAGCCCGGGTCCACGTTGTCGAGAATCACGAGCCGGGGATTCTTCGTAGAGAACGCCTTCTGCACGGGGTGAGGTCCCCTCAGGCCGCAGTCGAGCGCCCAGGCGCCCAGCGCGCTTCCCCCGATGCCGACCACGCAAACGGTGTCGTATTTGCCCGCGACACTCTTGGCATATGCCTTGATTTCTTTAATCAGCTTCGTCTTGAAGGGTAAATGCGGGAAGCCGTAGTCGTCCTTTTCCACGCTCTGCTTGAACCCGGAGAGTGCTTCGAATGCGGCCGGCTGCGAATCGGCGACTTCCTGCTGGGTGAGCCCGTGCTTGTCGCCGACCATTGCGGCAGAGAGATTGGTGGGATCGAAGTGAATTGCCATAAGGGGTGTTTTGACGGCGACCAAGGAAGAACTCCGTCAATTTCAGGATATCTTGCTTTGGCTTGTGGAGTGGCGCGAGCGCGCCACGCGTCAGAAAGCGCGGTTGTCGAGCAGCGCGGCCAACCGTTCGTCCAGAGTCGCCAAACGGTCGTACAGGCTCGCAGTACGCTGGTCGAGGGCGCCCGACGCTTTGACCTCAATCTCGCGATTCGCCTGCTTCAACTTCGCCAGCGCGTCCTCGGCGGATTCGGCGCGTTCGCCGGCCCTTAGTAGATGCTGTTTGCAGTCATTGAGACGCGCTTCCAACTCCGCAGCCCGCGCTTCAAGAGTTCGTGCCTTGTCGGCTAGATGCAACGCCGCCATCACGGCTACGCGCGCCGGGTCCCCCGACGCCGAGCGGTCGGCGATCTGGTGCATAAGGTCGTCCACACCGTGGGCTAAGGCTTCCGTTTCGGCAGGATCGCCGGAGGTGCGAAGCGAGTAGGGCTGCTGGAAGATCGTGACTCGAACGATGCGCTTTTCCGGCCCCGAGGTATCCACGAATGTCAGGACTCCTGATTCTGATCGAAGAGACCCAGACGGTCGATTTGCTCGAGCAGCGCGCGAACCCGCGAGGCGGCCTCGGTTTGCTTGGTTCGCGCGGCACTCGTCTCTTCTTGCAGTTTCTGGACCTCAGCCTTCCAACTCTGAGCCTGGCCCAATGCCAGATCGCGCTCAGCACGCGCATTTCGAATCTCCGATTCCAGGAGTTCGCACTGCGCACGGTGAGCGCTCAGGACCTGCGACAACTGAGAGACGCGCGTCTCCAGGCGTGCGATCAGGTCCTCTTCATCGTCCAGAAAGGGCAGCATAACGGGTTTCCCCTCAGGCAGCGGCCGTGGCGGCTTTGGCCTTTTCGACCAGGCTGGTGAACGCGGCAGGCTCATTCGCGGCCAGATCAGCCAGGATCTTGCGGTTCAGTTCGATGCCGGCCTTCTTGAGGCCGCCGATGAACCGCGAATAGGTCGTGGCATTCAGCCGGCAGCCAGCGTTGATCCTCACGATGAACAAGCGGCGGAAATCGCGCTTTTTGCGCTTGCGTCCGACGTAGCCGTAGCGCAGGGCCTTCTCGACGGCTTCCTGCGCGGAACGGTAGAGTTTGCTTTTGGTGAGGAAGTAGCCGCTGGCAAGTTGCAGCGTCTTTTTCCGGGAATCCCGGCGGTTGGTAGATCTTCTAACTCTCGGCACGTTTCGTCTCCTTCATTCGTTCGGTCCGGCGGAAGCGATTAGTTCGTTCCGCGATGGGCGGCGGCCCGGGCACGTGCAATTGGCACCGGCGCGCACACCGTTTCATTTACGATCAATACGGGATCATTTCCTTGAGCTTGGCCTGATTGGATTTGTCGGCGACGACACCCTTCTTCAGGTTGCGCTTGGATTTGCGGGTCTTGCAGGTCAACAGGTGGCGGGCATACGCCTTGTGGCGCATCACTTTGCCGGAGCCTGTCTTGTGGAACCGCTTCTTGGCCCCCGTATGAGTTTTGAGTTTGGGCATATTCTGTCCTTGGAAACACCTCGGGCCTGAGGCCCGGGGAATTGGCGATCTTTTTAAGGTTAACACACGGAATCGAAACACTCTAAGCGCCTGGGTAGAAATGCCGAAACGACTGAGTTTCAGCGGCCTGGCGTTTCAAGTTGTTGAATCTTAAAGAGTGGTTTTCAGCAAACGGCTGACCTCAGCGGGTGGAGCCCACACCCGATGTTGACGACCGCAGCGCTCCCGTCAGCTTCACGGGATTGGGAGAGTGGGGCGGTTCACCCCACTTTAACCGTTCAGATGGGTGTTGATCCGGGAGATGGCTTCGTCGATCTCGGCCGGACTCTTGAAGCCGATGGTCACCGCGTCCACGGTCCCAAGTTTCATCACGAAACGGATTGAGGCGTCGCGCTTCTCGGGCGTGGTGAACTGGCCTTCGCCGATGAGCTTCATTCCGATGACGCCGGTGCCCTGGCCGTGGATGGAGGCGAGATGCGCGGCGACCTCAGGGACGCTGCCCGTGCCGTTGTCGTCGCCGCGCAGGTTGTCCATCTTCGTCCCATTGAAGTTGATGCGGTTCAGTGACACGTCCAGCCATTTCTGGTCCGGGAAGGCACGCAACGGCAGCAAGCCGTGGCATGACGCACCGTGAGAGTGGATGATCTTCTTCTGTTTGGCCGCCTCGAAAGCGTCACGCGCGGGTTTGAATTGCTCCGCCCAGTCGGCGGTCCGGACGCAGTGCAACAGCAGGATATCGAAGTACTCGGTGTCGAGTTGCTTGCGGTAGCGGTCGATCACGACCTCCGGGGTATCGGTCTGCTGCAACCGGTACTTGGTCATCAGGCGATAAGTGTCGCGGGGAATGCCCTGCAGCGCGATTCGCAGCATGTCGGGCATGCCCGCGTAATTCTGCGCGGTCTCGAAGAAGCGGATGCCGTGGTCGTAGGCGTAGCGCACCAGCTTGGTGAACTCTGTCTGCCCGAGGTCACGCTGGACTTTGCCGCCATAAGTGCCGGTGCCGAACGCCAGTCGGGTGACCTGAACACCCGACTTCCCCAGCGGAACCCAGTCCGTCGCCGAGCGCTTCCCCGCCTTCGCCGGAGTGGCGAGAAGGGAAGGCGAGAGTGAGGATAGAATCGCCGCGCCGGGCACGAGGGATCCCGCGGCGGCAACGGTGGTCTTTAGAAAACTACGCCGGTCGAAGGTAGACATTGAACTCGCCCTCTCTGAGTGATGATAGGCAGAACGATACCACAGCTGGCGCGACCCTGTTCGAAACTTAACCTTTCGATCAATTTCAGGCCCGGATGCATACGACGGTCGATTGCACTGGCAGGTCCACCGCCGCCCGGGCTAACATCTTCCTAATGCTTCCGGCGGCGTTCGAGAGTTGGGCGACAAGCCCTAGAAAGGGCGAGCTATGAAACCAGATTTGTTCCTTCGCATTGCATCCGCGCTGACCTTGCTGCATGCCGTGCTGCACACTATCGGCGGCGTCTTCGGCAAACCAGTCCCGGGGCCAGGCGAGATCGCAATCCTGGCTATGAAGACCAACCCGTTCAAGGTGATGGGGTTAAACAGAAGTTATTGGGATTTCTATCATGGCTCTGGCCTCGCCATCAGCGTGTTTCTGCTGGCGGAGGCGATCGTGTTCTGGCAGCTGGGTTCGCTCGCCAGCACTAGCGCCGGTTCGCTGCGTCCTATTCTCGCGACCTTTCTGCTGGGCTATCTGGGTCTTGCCGTAGTCTCGTACAAGTACTTCTTCGCGCCCCCGGTGATCACCGAGGTCTTTATTGCGCTGTGCATCGGACTGGCCATTGTCACATCCGGCTCCGCAGTTGCTGGCGGAAGGTTGCCCGCCAGGTGAAGCGCATCCCTGGCACTGAGAAGACAATGGGGGCAGGCCTGACGCCCGGCGGGTAACAAATGCAGCCACCCGCCTCGGATTAGACCGTATGGCTCCTCCGTCGAGAGCCCAATGGTATAGAGTGTTCTTGATCGGACAGCCCCCGTGGGGACCATTTGTTTGTGAGGTTTAGAAACATATATGGGTAAGTTGAAAGCAGCAGTCATCGGCGCCGGCTTCATGGGCCGCACGCATGTGGAGAACATCCGCCGGCTAGGTTTCGTGGAAGTTGCGGCCGTGGCGGCCATCAGCGACGAAGAGGCCAAGAGCTTCGCGGCAAGCACTTACATCGACTGGGCGACTTCGGACGTAGACGCGATTCTCGCCGACAAATCGATCGACGGCGTCCACATCTGCACGCCGAACGCGCTGCACTTCCCCATCGCCATGAAGGCGTTGAAAGCCGGCAAGCACGTGTTGTGCGAGAAGCCCCTGGCGATGTCCGCCGGCGAGGCCAAGAAGATGGTCGATCTGGCCGAGAAGAAGAACCTCTGCCACGCCACCAATCACAACCTGCGCTACTACCCGATGACGCAGCAGATCCGGCGCATGATCGAGAACGGCGAACTTGGCGAGATTCTGAGCGTTGACGGCCACTACGCGCAGGACTGGCTGCTTTACGAAACCGATTTCAACTGGCGCATCCTGCGCAAGGACAACGGCACGCTGCGCGTGGTTGGCGACATCGGCTCGCATTGGATGGACATGATCCAGCACCTCACGGGCTTGCCCATCACGGCCCTGTGCGCCGACCTGGCTATCTTCCACAAGGTCCGCAAGCAGCCTAAGGTCGCCATTGAGACCTTCTCCGGCGCGACCCTACGCCCTGAGGATTACAAGGAAATCAAGATCGACACCGAGGACTTCGGCGCGGTGCTGCTCCATCTGGGGGACCGAGCCCGCGGTACGTTCATGGTGAGCCAGATGGCCGCCGGCTGCAAGAACCGCTTCGAGTTCATGATCTGCGGGACCAAGGCCAGCGTGAGTTGGAACCAGGAACAGCCCAATCACATCTGGGTCGGCTACCGCAACCAGCCGAACCGCATCATCCAGAAGGACCCCTCGATGCTGGACCCGAAAGCCGCGCCCTATTCCAGCTACCCGGGCGGGCACGCCGAGGGCTATCCGGACGCACACAAGAACCTGTTCAAGAACTTCTGGTCGCGTGTGGCCGATCCGAGCCTGCCGGTGGAGTACCCGACTTTCGCCGACGGTCTGCGCGGGATGCAGCTGCTCGAAAAGGTGATCGAGAGCGACAAGAAGCGTGGCTGGGTGAACACGGGTCTCGGCAAGAAACCCGCCGTCAAGAAGGCCGCAGCCAAGCAGAAGTAGGTTCGTTTCGAAGCGAAGCACGAGCCCGGTGCACTGCTTGCAGCGGGCCGTTTAAGGGTAGGGGGACGTCTCCGGAACGCCGGAAATGTCCCCTTCGTCGCATTAAGGTACCCCGTCAGTGCCTCTTGACGGCACAAAGTCACAAACGAGAGAGAGCGGCCAATACCGCCGCACGCTGGAATACTCGGCCACCGCTCTACTCCGCTGGCTTGGCGGACGGCGTGAGCGCGAGCGCCTTGCCATCATATGGGCAGAAGGACTCTTCAAACGGATAGGCCCTGCGGCACTCGGGACAATAGCGGGAGAGTTTCGGCAGAGCGTGTATCGCCTTCGACCCGAGCCAGGCCTGGCGGAATGCCGTCATCTCCGCGGTCACCTCGCGCCCCGCACGCTCATAAGGTACGACGTGCACCGACTGCGCCTCGGTCAATGTGATCCCCACCTGCTGCTTGCCCGCCCGGCCCTCCACATCGAGTTGCGCCAGCGTTCCCGGCTTGCGCGATGTGAGCCAGTCGTCCAATTCCTGTTGGCTTTTGACTGGCTTACCGTCCCATTGAACGATGCGGTCGCCGCGATCCAAACCAGCCAGGAACAGCGGCGAATCGCGAATCGTCGGCCCCGTGATTTCGACGCCGTTTGGGGAAAAACTCAATTTGCTTGCCCCCAGCCACGCCTTGCCCACGGCTCGCTGTTGAAGCAGGAGGCCGGCCCGCGCAAGCAGCGGTTCGTAGTCCATTGGCTCTTTGCCATAGACATGTTTGCGAAAAACCCGGGCCGCAAACTCCGGGCTGCCCGTCGTTTCGGCGAGCGTCCTTTCAAGATCATCCACCGTGTAGGGCTGTTGCACGTCGGGGTGGTGCCGCCACATGGTTCGCATCCAGTCGTCGAGGCCCTTCCCGGGAAACTGGGCACGGATGGCGAGGTCGATTCCAAGTCCTAAGGCAGCGCCGTAGGTGTAATACGAGATGAAGGTGTTGGGGGTGTTGACCGGCTCGTTGGCCGTGGCCGCATCAACAAACGGCGCCTGCCGGCTCATGTCCACCACGTTGAAGACCTTGCGCCCCGGCTCGGTGGTGACCGCGCTCACCGCATAGCCGATCTGGCGTGTGAAGTCGTCAAAACTGGCCAGTCCCGCACGCTTCAGAATCAGCTCGCCGTAGTAGCTGGTGAAGCCTTCGGCAAACCATAACTCGCCCGACATGTTGGCGCGTTCGAAATCGAAAGGCTCAAGCGATTTGGGGCGAATGCGCTCGACATTCCAGGAGTGGAAGAACTCGTGCGACACCGTGCCGATGGACCATTGAGCGCTCGACTTGAGATCGTGGGTTCCCGTGACAATCGTCGAATCGCGATGCTCCATGCCGTCGCCGTTGACGTACGGCAGGTAATCAACGAGGAACGTGTAGCGCCCGTCGTCGTATTTCGGAAATGCGCCAAACACTCCCTCGGCCTCGGTCACGACGGCTTCGCACATTCTGGCGTAGGCTTCGGCTTCCTCCGGGGTCCCAGCGTGATGTAGCGCCAGCCGAAAGTGCGCGTCGCTGACGCTCCATTCGGGCATGGTGACGGGGCCTAGCTCCACCGGCGAGTCCATGAACCAGTCGAGGTTCGGAGCCGTCCACGTGCCATCGGGGTTGGGGATCAACTGCGTGGCGACCTTCCAACCCGAGTCGTCTGGAAAGTCGAACTTCACCGCGATGGGACGTTTTTCGAAGCCGTGCGCCCAGGCGAATGTGGCCGGGATGTTCAAGTGAGCGTGGGTTGCATCGATGCCGTCGTACGTGCCGTCGGCGCGGTCGCCAAACAGTGCGTATTCCACGACAACCGTGCCTTTATGTCCCGCGATATTCCATTGGTACGGGCTGGGCCGGCTCACCTCCAGAGCCTTGCCGGCGCCGTCGGTCGCACGGAAGTTGTACACGTTTTTGGCGAACTCGTGGAGCGCATAGCGCCCCGGCGAGGAACGGCTCATCACCACTTCCAACCCCGGGGTGTGCACTCCCGTGAAGGTCGCCCGAACCTCTGCCTCATGATGGGCGGCGTTGGGGAAACTAACCTCGTACCGCACCACCTGCTGAGCGCACAGCGGGAGCGCGAACAGAGCAAAATATATGGAAAACCTCACGGGATGGAACGACTCCTGACGACAGTGCATGTGTGCGGTTCCGGACGGGGGAATTCACCGTAGTGTAGCAAGTCGCTTCCAGCTTCGCGCCGGCAATTGCAGCCTGGCAACCTGCTATTCGGACGGGTGAGAAAAGATCGGGATCAGGCTGGTAACGTAGGCCGATACGCTCGCGTCCGCGCCGTTGGCGAGTTGCTTGTGGGCGCGCGCCACCGGCGACAACATGGTGCCTTGCACCAGCAGGGTCACACCGCCTTTGAATGGGCCATCGGCCGGCATCAGCCACTGCCCGCCCCACTGCCGCCGGATGACTTCCCCCAAGTACCCGCCCCACGTTTTCGACAGCATGCGAAGTTTGCGTTTCGACGGCCGGAAGCGATACAGCAATTGCCATCCTGTAGGCGTGGCTTCGAACTGCGATTGCAAGATGATGTTGAGCGCTTCGACGCTTTCGAGCGAGTAGTCAAGCTCGATCTCAAACTTGTTGCGCGCCAAGTCCACGGCGTCTTGCGCATACTCCGCCATCAGTTGGGCGGCCTCGGAAGGAAGCATTGGGTGTCTCGATTTCGATTCTGGCAGAGATCGAGGCAAGGCACAGTGCAAAGCGCCGGGTGTGCTGGATTGAAGATAATTCGAGCATGGTTTCACATTGCCTGATCCTGGCTGTCGCGGTCGCCGCAGCACTCCAAGCCGCCACGGGGCCGTCCGCACGCACTACGCTCCCGCTCGATGGCTCGTGGGAGGTGGGCGAGAGCGTCGCGGCCACGCCGAGGCCCTCGGAGTTCGGCCGTAAGGCACCCGTTCCGGGCTTGGCGAACCTCGCCACACCGCCGTTTGCCGACGTGGACAGGTTCGATAGCAGGGAGTTGATCGACGTCGAAATCCGTGACAAAAAGCGGCCCGAGTCCGAGCGCACAACGGCTGTGGGCACGCCGCATCAGGAGCGCAACTATTTCTGGTACCGGCGCACGTTTCAGTTGAAAGGCGAGGTGGACGCCCGGCCGCAAGCGGCCATCCTGCGTATCAACAAAGCGCAGTTCGGCAGTGCGGTCTGGATCAACGGGACGCTGGTGGGCGAACACTTGGGGAGTTTCAGCGCCGCAGTCTTCGAGGTGACCAGGTACCTGAAATGGAAGGGCGACAACGAGATCGTGATCCGCATCGGCGCACACCCCGCGGCGGTGCCCGCGTGGGTGCCAACCGGCACCGACAAGGAGAAGTACAAGTGGACGCCAGGCATCTACGACAGTGTGACGCTCGACCTCAGCGACAACCCCGTGATCGAGAGCCTGCAGGCCGCCCCACGGCTTGCCGAGTCCGCGATCGTTGTCCAAACGCTGGTCTACAACGCCAGTTCGAAGCCCGTCAAATTTGCCTTGAAACACTCCGTGCACGTGTGGAAGGAGACGGCGATCGCAGCCACATTCGCCGGGAGTGAAGTCCAACTCGCGGCGGGTGAACGCAAGACTTTCCAGGAGACCATCCGGCTGCCGAACGCGAAGCTGTGGACCCCCGAGACGCCTAACCTCTACGTGATCGAGACGACGACGGGTGGGGACTCGTTGGCCACGCGATTCGGTATGCGGGAATTGCGATTCGACACCGCGACGCGGCGGGCCTATCTGAACGGCAAACTGTATTTCCTGCGTGGGTCGAACATCGCGCTGCACCGCTTTTTTGAGGACCCCGAATGCAAGGGCCGCCCTTGGGACGAGGCGTGGGTGCGGCGGCTGTTAGTGGACATTCCGAAGCAGATGAACTGGAACAGCTTCCGCTTGACGCTCGGTCCCGCGCCGCAGATGTGGCTCGACATTGCGGACGAGGCGGGGCTGATCATCCAGACCGAATTCCCTATCTGGCAGGGCCACTGGGATGAGTGGAAGCGGGAAGAACTGGTAACCGAGTTCGGCGAGTGGATGCGCGACCAGTGGAATCATCCCAGCATCGCGATCTGGGACGCGTCGAACGAGACTCACGCGGAGATTCTGCGCGACAAAGTGCTGCCCGAGGTGCGCGGCCTGGACCTTTCAGGCCGCCCCTGGGATAACGGCTACACGCTGCCCATGGCCCCCGACGACCCGGTGGAGGACCACCCCTATTTCTTCATCGGCTGGTGGAAGCCGCAGTACAAGCCGTTCGCAATGACCGACCTCGAAAAGCTGGTGGGCGCCAAGACAGACTGGAACTCGCCGCACCCCACCACGCACGCCGTGATGATCAACGAATACGGCTGGCTGTGGCTCAACCGCGACGGCACGCCGACGCTGCTGACCGATGCGGTCTACGAAAAACTCGTGGGCGCAAACGCGACTCCGGCACAGCGCTTCGAGACGTACGCCTACCTGTTCGGCGGGCTGACGGAATTCTGGCGCGCTCACCGGCAGGCGGCGGGCGTGCAGCACTTCGTCTATCTGACCTGCAGCTACCCGGGCGTGAGGACCTCGGACAATTTCCGCGACATTGGTCGGCTCGAACTCGAACCGCATTTTGCCGATTATGTTCGGGAGTCATTCCGGCCCTTAGGCCTGTACATCAACTTCTGGCAACCCCTTCTGGCCGGCGGTGAGGAGCGCGAGTACGCCGTGATGATGGTGAATGATGAGGCCGTTGCGCAGCACGGCACGCTGACACTGGCCTTCGAAAAAGAGGGTGTGCCCGCGCAGAAGGCGGAAGAGCCTTTCGAGATTCCGGCTTATGGTCAACAGACGTTTCCGATCCGTCTTCTGGCGCCGCGCGAGCCCGGACAATACGTGCTGAAAGCAGTCGCTTCACACGCCGGCGAGCCAACGGTGTCGCGGCGTAAGGTGGGGGTTCAGTAGCGAGCCGGCGTTGCGGTTGGCAAGCCAACCCCACCTGCACCGTTTGCTCTCGGTCGCGGCTGCGTCCCTGTCCTATTTCGCTGGCGTGAGCACGACCTTATCGATCGTAACGCCCAGTTTGTCGCCCTTCTGAAATGGGTGTTTCGGGGTCAGGCTCAGACGCAGCGATTCGGCCATAGCGAGCGCAAGCTTGCCGGCATTGGCTGTCGCCGGCTCGTCGCCGTGGCCTTCTTTCAAACTGACAACCAGCCTCTGGCCGCCCAGGTCCAATTCGATCGGGCCCACCGACGCGTTCTTGCGATAGGTCACTTCGACGTTGTATTGGCCGGCTTGCGACGGCGCGAAATCCCAGCGCAGTTTGTAGACGGTTGGACCTTCGTAATAGCCCCGGTTGTTGTAGTTGAATTCCTTCGTCGCGTCTTTCTGGTCAAGTTCGACAACACCGGCGGGCCCGGCCGGCACCGAAGGGGGGATCACACTCAGCGGCCCTGTGTATTCCGCGACGATCACGACTGCGGGCGAGGCAGGATGAGCGGCGGGGACGTTGACGATTCGCGAGTCGCCGGAGTTGTCGAGTGGTAGCGGAGTCTTGGCTGAGTCGGACAGAAGGTACGCGCGGGTCAGCTTGTTCTTGAGTCCGGGGAGCGCCAACTGCCCGTCAGCCGGCCACTTGGTGACCATCAGGTACAACCGTCCCGGCTTCGTAGTGGCGTAACCGAAGTCGAGTTCGCGGAAGGGTTGGGCGCTGCTGCCGTAGACCGCCTCCGCATTCGCCTTCACCCACGCGCCAACGCCGCGCAGCACATCGGCCTCGAACTCGACAACCGTGCCATCGCCGCGCGGGCCGATGTTCAGGATGTAGTTGCCGCCCCGGCTGACTACTTTCACTAGCCTCAGCAAATGCTCGTGGGTCTTGCCCGCAAGATCCTTGCGCTCCTGCCAGGAACGATAACCCCAGGTCTCGTCGTAGATGGAGCCGGGCGTCTGCCAGGGTTCGTCGATCACCGACGTGGGCAATTCGTTGTCGCCCATCACGGTGAAATCGCCCTGGCTGTTGAAGACGCGCCCACTGACCATGCACTCGGGCTGCGCGGTGTGGACGGTCGCGGCGAAGCGCTCGCTCTGCTCGGGAGTCGGCTGGCCCATGTCGAACCACACCTCGGTAAGGGGCCCATAACGCGTCGTGAGTTCACGCAATTGCGCCACATTGTAATCTTCGTGCGCTTTCGGAATCACGTTGTCGTTTTCCTTGGCCGGCGGCTGGCTGATGCCGTTGGCGCGCGGATCCTGCCAGTCGATGGTCGAAAAGTAGACGCCAAACTTCATGCCATGCCGCGCACAGGCGTCGGACAGACCTTTGACGATGTCCTTGCCGTAGGGCGATCCATCGACAATGTTGAATTTCGATTCGCGCGTGTGGAACATGCTGAAGCCGTCGTGGTGCTTCGAGGTGATCACAATGAACTTCATGCCCGCGGCCTCCGCGAGTTTAACAATCGCGTCGGGGTCCCACTTCGATGGATTGAACCTGGCGGCAACGGCGGCATACTCGTCCTTCGGAATGTGCGCGTGCAGCCGGATTTGTTCGTTGTAGTCCTGGATGCGTTCGCCTTTCCAGACGCCTCCGAGTTCGGAGTACAAGCCGAAATGAATGAACATCCCGAACTTGCGGGATTGCCAATCGCGAATGGTCGCCGGCGAGGGGCGCTTTGGCGCAGGCATGGCCGCCGGTTGAACAAACAAAGCTGGGAGTAAAAAAAGAGGGAGGCAGAAGCTGAAACGCATGTGAATCCATCCTATCTCACGCTGGTTGAAAGGCAGGTACAAACGAGAAAGTAATGCCGCGCGCCTCAGCTGTCAGGTCAAACGTGATATGTTGAGCCTTCCATCATTTCATGATTAAAGCAATCATTCCCGCCATTTGTTTTGTCGCTATTATGACAGCCAACGCGCAAGGCGAACCGCCTTTCCCACAGGCCACCATTTCGAACGGACGGATCACCGCCCAGCTTTACCTGCCCGACCCAGACCACGGATATTACCGCGGGACCCGCTTCGATTGGTCGGGTTCGATTCTCAGTCTTAAGACGAAGGGCCACGAGTACTTCGGGCAGTGGTTCGACAAGTACGACCCCAAGCTGCACGACTCCATCGTGGGTCCGGTGGAAGAGTTTTTGAAGGACGACACGTCGATCGGCTACGGCGAGGACAAGACCGGAGACACGTTTATCCGCGTCGGAGTGGGAATCGTGCGCAAGCCGGCCGGCGAAACCAAGTATCAGCGTTTCAACACCTACCAGATCGTGGATCCGGGCAGGTGGAGCGTTCGTCAGGGCACCGGCTGGATCGAGTTCACCCACGAGTTGACGGGGTCATCGAGTGGGTCGGGCGGGTACGCCTATCGCTACACTAAGACCGTCCGGCTCAAGAAGGGCCAGGACGTGATGGTGATCGAGCACGCGCTGAAGAACACGGGTACGAAACCGTTGGCGACCGCCCAGTACAACCACAATTTCTTCGTGATCGACGGCAAACCGAGCGGGCCAGGCAACCGCGTGCAATTCACTTTCCCGCTCAAGTCCGAGCAGTTCAACGGCGGCGGCGCGGCAGAAGTGCATGGTAACGAGATCGTCTACTTGAAGGAACTCCAGACGGGGCAGAGCGCATACGGTGAATTCCAAGGCTTCGGTACGAAGGCATCGGACTACGATATCCGGCTGGAACATGGTGTAGCCGGCGCCGGAGTGCACATCACGGGCAGCCTCGCGCTTTCGAAGCTGGTCTTCTGGTCCATCCGGACCACCTTCTGTCCGGAGGCGTACGTGGACATCAATGTCGCTCCCGGAAACGAGTTGAAGTGGGCCTATACCTACCAGTTTTATGATCTGCCGCAGGCTGCGTCTGGGACGCATCCGCAGCCGTAAACTGGACGCCGCAGCGCGAGGGTCGACCAGATGCTCCTTAACGCATCGCTGGTGCAGCGCATTGGCTCAGCACCTGCTCTGTGCTGAGTGCCAGTACTCCGGGTGTCGTTGACCCCGAAGGGCGCGTTTCACGCGGCTGTGAGAGAATAATACTTTGGCCTCTGATATCACCTCCGGAGAAACACTCAATATGACGGAAATCGTTGAAATTAAAGCGCGCGAGATCCTTGACTCACGCGGTAATCCCACGGTCGAAGCGGATGTATTTCTATCTGACGGAAGTTTCGGGCGCGCCGCAGTCCCATCGGGCGCATCCACTGGCGAAAACGAAGCCGTTGAGCTCCGTGACGGAGACAAGAGCCGCTACCTCGGCAAGGGCGTGTTGAAGGCGGTTGGGTTCATCCAGACGGAAATCGAACCCGCGCTGCTCGGCTACGACGCCACCGATCAGGGCACCATCGACAAGCGCATGATCGAGCTCGACGGGACCGCGACCAAGGCCCGCCTGGGCGCCAACGCGATTCTGGCCGTTTCGCTGGCTTCGGCCCGCGCCGCCGCCGACGCGCTCTACATCCCGCTGTACCGCTACCTCGGCGGAGTCCATTCCAACATCCTGCCCGTGCCCATGATGAACATCATCAACGGCGGCGCACATGCCGACAACTGCGTCGACCCGCAGGAGTTCATGATCGCTCCGCACGGCGCGCCGACTTTCGCCGAAGCCATCCGCTACGGCGCCGAAGTCTTCCACAATTTGAAGAGCGTGCTGAAGAAGCGCGGCTACGGCACGTCGGTGGGCGACGAGGGCGGCTTCGCGCCGAACCTCAAGTCGAACGAAGAGGCCGTCGAAGTTATCATCGAGGCCATCCAAAAGGCCGGCTACAAGCCCGGCGAGCAGATCTCCATCGCGCTCGACCCGGCCGCCAGCGAGTTCTACGACCAGGACAAGAAGAAGTATGTCTTCAAGAAGTCCGATAAGCGCGAACTCGGGTCCGACGAGATGATCGCATTCTGGGCCGATTGGGTTGCCAAGTACCCGATCATTTCGATCGAAGACGGCATGGCCGAGTTCGATTGGGATGGCTGGAAGAAGATGACCGACTCCCTGGGCAAGAAGATCCAGTTGGTCGGCGACGATCTCTTTGTCACCAACCCGGCGATCCTGGCCAAAGGCATCGAGAAGGGCGTCGCCAATTCGATCCTGATCAAGGTAAACCAGATCGGCACGCTGACCGAAACCCTGGACGCGATGCGCATGGCCGCCGGCGCGGGCTACACCTGCATGATGTCGCACCGCTCGGGCGAGACCGAGGACACCTTCATCGCCGACCTCGCCGTGGCCACCGGCTGCGGCCAGATCAAGACCGGCTCCGCCAGCCGCACCGACCGCCTCTGCAAGTACAACCAGCTCATCCGCATCGAGCAGGAACTGGGCGCCAACGCCATCTACGCGGGTCGCAAGGCGTTCAAGCAGTAGTGAGCGTTTGAGTCTATGCGAGGGGCGCTGCTGGCGACGGTGGTGCCCCTTCTCTGCGTCCGGCCTAGCAGTTGAACACCAATCCGCTGGTCAAGTTTGCGCTGGGGGAGTTGGGAGATGACGGTTGGCAGATTGCTTGCGATGCTGATCATTGCAGGGTTAACCCTGTATGCGGAAACACCCGGGACAATCAGCGATCTCGATACCAAGATTCTCGTGCGGGCGGCGTTTCGTACGGAGATTCACGCACCTGCGGAAGAGGTGGATCCGATGACGACGGCCTGCGGACCGGACTTCGTCGAGTTTGCTTCCTTTAGCTTCTCCATCGGTTACTCATGGCGCACGGGCATGGGAGCTGCGACCGCTGTCTACTTCGTGATCCAGCGCCGGACGGGAGAGGTATGGGATGCGGTGTCCGGCCACGTTCTCACAGGAAAGAAGCTTGAGCGCGTGCAACGAATGCTCCGAAAGCGCTTGGGTGTCAGTGCCGATGAAGTTGGTCGCGTTCGGGCGATGACGCCCGCGTGCTTGGCTGGCCTCCAAGTCACGGGTTCCACCTGCGAGAGTAATCACTGAGGTCGAGCAGCCGCAGATCCCGAACGAGATTTGAGAGAATTAGGGGTAACAGAACTCATGTACAAACTTGTCCTCATCCGCCACGGCGAGAGCACGTGGAATAAAGAAAACCGCTTCACCGGCTGGACCGACGTCGATCTCAGTGAGAAGGGCGTTCAGGAAGCAATCGAAGCGGGCATCACACTGAAGAAGGAAGGCTTCGAGTTCGATCTGGCCTTCACCTCGGTGCTGAAGCGCGCCATCAAGACCCTCAACACGGTGCTCGACCAAATGGATCAACTCTGGATTCCGGTCCAACGCACGTGGCGGTTGAACGAGCGGCACTATGGCGGACTGCAAGGGCTGAACAAGAGTGAGACGGCCGACAAATACGGCGAGGCCCAGGTGAAGATCTGGCGCCGCAGCTACGACGTTCCGCCGCCCGTTCTGGCTCCCGACGACGAGCGCTGCCCCGGCCGCGATCGGCGTTACGCGGACGTGCCCAAAGCAGATCTGCCGCTGACCGAGTGCCTGAAGGACACCGTGGCGCGCTTTCTGCCGGCGTGGCACGAAACCATCGCGCCCGCCATCAAGAGCGGCAAGCGCGTGGTGATCGGAGCGCACGGCAACAGCCTGCGCGCACTGGTGATGTACCTGGACAACATCAGCGAGGCTGACATCCTCGAGTTGAACATCCCCACGGCGATGCCGCTGGTATATGAACTCGACGCCGACCTGAAGCCGATCAAGTCGTATTACCTGGGCGATCCCGAGAAAGTGAAGGCGGCCATGGATGCGGTCGCCAAGCAAGGCAAGAAGCAGGCGTAATCGCTCTTCGGATCCCTGATAGATCGTTCGCAAGGGGCGCGTTTGGCGTCCCTTTTGCTTTGGCCTGATCCCTCTTCGATCGGCGACATTTTCACTCCGGCTGGGGAGGGTCCGCGGTTTTGTACGTCAAGTCGGCACGTTCGTAGAAGGTCGATACGCCGCTTTCCGGTGGCGACCGCTGTTGGGGAGCCCACCAGAGGTGCCCTCCGGATCACGCCGCCGGGCGGCGGGTTCCCGGGATTCTCGCTTCGTGTTCATTGAGTAGCTCAATGTTCAGAACACGGGTTGCTTTGAACAGGCCTTCGCGGACCTCAACTGCCAGCGCGAACAGCAAACGCAGGCAACTCGGCGCGCTGGAGGCAAGTTGCGCACCACCAGCGTGCGCCGCCTCATTTCTTCATTAGGTCACTGCAAAATGTTGATCGCTTTCAGTTGCCTGTGGCGCGCCCGCGGCAAGGGCGGTCCAGTCCAGCAACTGACGCTGCTCCCGATCGGAATCGAGTTAACTTCGGATCGGAGGCAGTAGGATCCTGGGGAGGTTCGACGGAGCATATCAACTTTTTGAAACTCCGAGCGGCTACGAGCGCCAGACCGCAGTGGAAGGCACCGATTGGGTCCTCGAAGCTAGGGCAAATGCCAGCGGATTTCACCATCCTGCTTCGTTCCTGGCTCTGTTCGCGAATCTGCACTGGATTTCGATTGGGCGGGGGGCGGGCAGCAACAGACAATGGCGACGTGCAGTTGAAATTCGCCTGCTTAAATCGGACGCATCTTGATCACGCGAATCCGCCAACAGGGGAGTGGGCTTGCGGACTGTAGTCGGCTTGGCGGCTCCGGAGGAGGAGGAGGAAGTTAGGAGCCGCCAAGCCTTCTGTGGCAGGTTACTGCTACGGCCTAATTGATTGCAGCGTACAGGATACGTCGGTATGAATTCAAGGTTAAAACAAGAGCCGGCTTGTTTTTTTTCAATCAAAAGACATGATAAGGAAACGCAAAGTCCGATAAATAAGGTTCAGCTGAGAACCGAAGCCAGGATTTCGCGTCGCTTGGGGGTGTGAACCTCCTCCGGTTGAGAAACTCCTCAACCACTCCACACCCCATAGAAAACAGTAAATCACGGGCAACTGATCGACAAAATAGTCCTTTCGTACTGTTATTCGGCCGCACAGTCGCTGCGGTCACGTCCGCAGCGAGGCCCAAGAGTCTCGTCCCGGTCAGAGCGCATTGAAGGTGTGGAGGCCTTCGGTCACACTCCCGTCGAAAGATACTGCGGCGGCGCGTTCAATCGTGTCTAAGGAGAGTTCCATTCGAGTAGAATCTAGAACGTCGAGAATCAGACGTGAATACCGCTTAACCGGCGCATCGTCGCGGCGGAGCATAGGCTGGAGGAGGAGAACCCGATGCCGAGCTATTCGCATTTCCCTCGCGCGTTGGTCGCGCGCCTGGGTGCGTGCGTTTTCATCGGCGGCGCCGTTTTCCTGGCGCAGGCGGAAGCGCCGGGCGCACACATCAATTCCATCAAACTGAAGGTCAATATCGACCATTCCGCCAACTGTAGGTTGTCGCTCAGCGCCAGCATCGAGGCGAGTGAGATGGGTACAGTCTGGTACCGCTTCTCGGGCCCTCCCGGAGTCGAGTTCGACTTTGGCGGCGAGGGCACGAAAACCCTCCAATTCGACCGTTTCTTTGGCGCCGGCAGAGGTGCGAAATTTACTGCTGACATTCACGGCGTGCTCCGCGTCGAGGCCGCGATGATCGATGCCAACGGACAGAGCGGAGTTGAGCTTTCCGACTCAGTGCCGGCGGACTACACCTGCGGCAACGGTTCCGCCATCGCCAGAGTCATTCCGCAACTACCAGCGAGCAAGCCGACGCTACATCCGGCACCAAGCAGGCCGGCCCTACCACCGGCACAGCGGAGGCCGATGACGGTTCCTGGAGCGTTCAAGCCGAGCCGTCCCGCAACCGTTCCGGGGTTTCGGGTGACTGAGGTGAAGGTGAGTCAGTACACATCGAATTTCAACGGGTCCTGCCCGACGGACGACATGCTATTCCGGTGGACGGTTAGCACGGATGGCCCGGGATCGGTATTGTTGCGGTTCATGCAGGAAAGCCGGCCCATCCGCGTGGAGACGTTAATCTTCAGCCGGCGAGGGACCCGGGTGGTCAACTACAAGCCAACGCATATGGGTTCTCCGGGAGGGCATTATCAAGGTTGGATCGGAATTGAGGTACTCTCCCCCAATCCGGTACCTGCCGCCCATGAGGGCTACACCATGCAGTGCGCGCCGCGAGTGAAGTGAGGGGGCAGTTGAGGCGAATAACGCCCAAATCCCGCGTATGTAATTGGGGCTGTCTCTTGCGGTGAACATACACCGAATCGGAACAGCGACCGTTAGGTAGCGCCGTCTGCGGCAGGACTTGTCCGATCTCTGGCGTTCGCGGCTGTGTGCTGGGTTTCATCAGGCGGGTGGAATCGCAAGGCGGTCGCGCTTAACTGACGGAACAAACGGCACCGCCGGTTCACCCAAGGAGTTAGTACACCCTGACGCAACGGCCGGGGCTTGAGAGTGCAGTTTCCATCTGACCGGGGAGGAATTTCATCGTGAGGCTTCAAAGTATCGGTTTCATCGCTATCAGTCTGCTCATGTCGGCGCTTCCCAGTACGGCGCAGCCCAAGGACCGCGAGCGATCGAAGGACCCGGCACTGTTTACCCGAATGCCGGGGTTCATTATCACCGACTACCGGGAGTCGCAGTTCGACGCACACGAGTTTCTGATCCAGAAGGGAACCGGCACGACGAAGCAGCATGTGGAAGGCCATTTGACCGTCTTGCGGTACGACTTTCCGGACTCAGCCGGCACGGCCCCCAGCAAACTCCAGGTCGCCCGCAATTTCCAGAATGCCGCGTTCAAACTAGGCGGAGAGTCGATGTACTTTGAGGGTTCCGGGGATTGCGCCGCAACGTTCATGGTCGCCAAGAATGGCACCGAAACGTGGGTTGAACTACTGCCACGAGGGCGGGGCGGTACGTACATTCTCACCATCGTCGAGGTACAGGCGATGAAGCAAGACATCGTGGCCAACGCTGACGCGCTGAAGAGCGGCTTGGCCGACAGCGGGCATGTCGAGGTGCCCGGCATCTTCTTCGATTTCGCTAAGTCCGAGGGGAAACCCGAATCTCAGCCGGCGATCCAGGAAGTGGTCAAAATGCTCCAAGCGAGCCCTGCCATGAAGGTCTGGGTGGTAGGGCATACCGACAATGTTGGCACGGCAGACGCTAACGTCGCGCTCTCGAATGGGCGCGCGGCTGCGGTTGTGAAGGCGCTGGTGGCGGCGGGTATCGACGCCCGGCGGTTGACTCCGCACGGCGACGGCCCCTTCGCGCCGGTAGCGTCCAACACCACCGACGACGGCAGGGCACGCAACCGGCGAGTGGAGTTGGTGGCTCAGCCGTAGAACGATAGGCGCCCGTTTCCGATCAGAAGTTCTGCGAATCGTAGTTTGCAGCCGTCGGAAAAAGGAGTGGGCACCGATGAAGACTTCCGCCTATTTGGCACTGGTCGCGATCTTTTCCGCCGCCTGTGGGGCCCTCGGCGGGCCTCTACCTGCTCCGCCTTCAGGGTTCAAGGTCACGACGAAGGGATCCATGGAGCAGATGCGGGCGAAAGGGGTGGGCGACGGAGTGGAGGCGGAGAAGCCGAACGCAAACTGGCCCAATAACTGCGTGCTCGATCCGAAGCTACAACTCCACTATGGCTGGCTGTTATCGCCGGGAACGGACCAACTGATCGAGATGATGGCGCGGGTGCCGGAAGAGCCGGCCTCCGTCAGTATGGGCACTCGCGACGAGCCTGCCGGCAAGCGGCGCTATCACGGCGGCGTGCTGACTTGGCGCAAGTCCACCTCGCTGGTGATCGGCACTACCGACGCGGGCTGCAAACTCAAGGAATTGGTCACCTACGACGGCGCTTGGGTCGGCTATCTCGCCGGCAAGATTCTCGGCGTGCGGGTCTGGCGCGTGTATGGGGGGAAGGCAGCCGGCCAGGCACTGATCGACGAGTACCTGGAAAAGGTGAAGTCGGTCGTCGCCGCAGGTAGTTAAAGGGCCGGGACCGGAACTATCGCATTCCACGTACTATTGGCCGCGTCCCCATCTTGCCAGGTGCTCACGCGTGAGCGATTTGGCGCACTTCACCAAGCTATCGGGCCCAATCAGGCCCATAATGTCAGCGAAAGGCGAGTTTCGGGGAAGCCCGAGGTGTTACGGCTCTGGTTTCTAGTCCGCAGACACGGGCTTCTCCTAGGCCGCGCGCCGGCGCACCAGAAACCGGAGTGGAAGAGTGGTCAGAACGATCTGGGAGGAATGCGAACGCGGCGTTCAACCTGGGCATCTGCGCCCGGTATGCGGCCCGGAACTTGCGGGCAGGTTTGATCGGGGCTTGATCGATGCAACTGCCGTCTTCGCCACGAACTTCGGCCCGGATTGGATCTGTCACTACGCATAGTCTGGTTAGTGCCGAAAGCATCAGGGGAATCCGTGTTGGTCGAGAGACTGCCTGGCCGCTAGCGGGGACCGCGACGGCGTCAGGTGTGGCATTGACCTGCATTGGGTTCAGGTATGATGGCCGCAATGGACGAACCAATTGCCGGCTCATTCGCTCGCGGCCTGTTGGGTAGGACGGGGCGTGAAGTAACTCGTCTGGGCGTTTCCGCCGGATATGGAGTACCCGGCGACGCCGTCGAGCGCGCTTTCGAGCAGGGTGTGAACTACTTGTATTGGGGCAGTCGGAGAAGTGGTTCGTTTGGTGTTGCATTGCGCCGGCTGAAGTCGCAGCGAGACCAGTTCGTGCTGGTGACCCAATCCTACACCAGCTTCGCGCCTCTGCTGGCCTGGAGCCTGGAACGTGCGCTGAGGGAATTGAGCTTTGACTACACCGACGTGTTGCTGCTCGGCCTATGGAATCGGCCTGTATCGCCGCGGATACTGGAAGCGGCACAACGGCTGAAGGCGCGTGGCTTGGTGCGGCACCTCGCGGTTTCAACACACACTCGCTCGCTTGTGCCGGCAATTGCTGCAGGACGCGATTTCGACGTGGTCCACTTTCGCTACAACGCTGCGCACCCGGGCGCGGAACGCGACATATTCCCGCACCTGTCCGCATCAGATCGACCTGGCCTGACGGCCTTTACTGCAACAAGTTGGGGACAATTGTTGGGGCACGGGATGCTGCAGGGCATTGCAGGCTCCCGTCCGCTTCCCAAGGGCGACCGCGTCCCTACTGCCGCCGATTGCTACCGTTATGTCCTGAGTCATCCCGAAGTCGATGTTTGCATGACTGGCCCGAATAGCGCGGCGCAGATGGAACATGCTCTCACCGCATTGCGCCTCGGCCCTATGAGTGGGGAGGAATTGGCGTGGATGCGACGCGTCGGTCAAGCGGTGTCGGGAAAGTGATGGAACTGTTCTCGTGGATCAGCTGACCGGCGAGTCCCCTGATTTCGTAGCGCAGATTTAACGCAATCGGAATCCAGCTGTCACGGCGCAACCCTAGCCTTATGGAATATGTCTTTGACTCAACATGAGGTTAGCTACAAAAGCAGGTTGCATCGACGGATGGGTGGAAGGCTCGCCCTGGGTGTGTGCGCGCTCCTATGCGCGTTGAGTCCGGTCACGCTGCTAGCGCATGACGATGCAGGTGGTGCATCGTTCGCCGTCACCGTCCTGGATCAAACCGGGAAAGCGATTCAAACCGCGTCCGTCGCCTTCAAAAACAGTTCGGGCGCCGTCGTCCGGCAAGGGACTACGGATGAAGCCGGCCAGCTACTGGTGGCCGGGCTTCCCATCGGAACCTACACGATTGAAGCTTCGGCGCCCGGCTTCGCGGTTGGAATCCGAACCGCCCAGCAGGCCGCTGCAAGCGGGGTGCTTGAGATTTCGATCTCGCTGAATGTCGCGAACACCGCGACTGCAGTGAACGTGGAGGGTGGAATCGATTCGATCGCGGCTCAGTTGGCGCCATCCGGCAATAGGCTCGAAGCCACATCAGCGACATCCCAGATAAGCGGGCAGTTTATCAAGAACTTCACCTCGCCATTGGCGGATTTCAACGAAGTCATTCAAATGGCGCCCGGCACTTTCAGCGTCAATTCCAACGGCGTAGGGCTCGGCCAGGGCAAGACGTTCTTCCGCGGGTTCAAAGACGGTCAATACACGATGACTTTTGATGGCATCCCGTTCCAGGATACGAACGATCCGACTCACCACTCTTGGGCGTTCTTCCCCGGTCAGTGGCTTGGCGGAGTGGATTTCGACCGTAGCCCCGGAAATGCTTCCACCGTTGGTCCAACAAATTTCGGCGGCTCCATCGGACTCCTCTCACAAGATCTGCCGTCGAGCCCGAACATCACAGCCACCGGCTCTTACGGCTCTTTCAACACGCGACTGCTCGATCTGGGAATCGATTCCGGCCTGTTTGGCCCCGGCAAGAAATCGAATCTATTCATTGACCTGCACCAGTTGCTCTCTGACGGATACCAGACCTACAACTACCAGAAGCGCGTCGCAGGATCGATGAAGTACCAGTACAAGATCAGCGACAGTTCAGTCCTAACCGCGTTTTTTGGGCTCATCGATGTTTGGACCAATACGCCTGATACCAATCAGCCAAACCGTGGGCAGGTAGCTCAGTTTGGAGACAACTTCCTGTTGAACGGCGACCCCAGCAGCCCGTACTACTACGGCTACAGCTTCTACCACATACAGACTGATTTCGGGTATATCGGCTTCCAAAGCGACTTGGGGGACGGATGGCGGCTGGACAACAAAGCCTCCACATATCGCTATTGGAATAAACAAAACCTTGAGAAGAATCTGACCAAGCTCACATCGACCAGTGCGATCGACAAACTGAACGGTGCGAACCATGTCGGTGACATCGTCTCGCTCAGCCACCAATCCCGCTGGGGAAGCTTCCGGACGGGAGCGTGGTACGACTGGTCTTACACTGATCGCTATCAGTATCCTTCCTCGCCCTTCACCTGGGCCGATTCCATCTCGCCAAACTTCCACGAGCACTTCATCACGCAGATCTTCCAACCCTACGCTGAATATGAATTCAGAGCGACCTCGAAGCTGGTCTTCACCGCAGGCGTCAAAGCCGCCCACTACAACATGAACTTCAACCAGTTTCAGGATAACGGTAAGATCGTCGGTTGCCTCGGCGGTAAGCTGGACTCCAGCAAGAGCTGCGTTGGCGGCGCCGCTTTTATTGCTCACGGGGTTGGCTACAACTCCTGGCTGCCTTCCGCCGCAGCGCGCTATCGCGTGCAGCGAAACTGGTCGGTGTACGCTCAATTTGGCGAAGGCAATACGATTCCACCTACCAGCGTGTTTGACGTCCCAAACGCGGCCGTCGAAGCTCCCCCGAAGCCGACTTTGGCCAAGACCTATCAGGTCGGTTCAGTTCTCAAATTCAACCGCTGGACGTTGGATGTGAACTCCTACTACATTCACTTTCAGAACCCGTACGCGGCAGTTAACGACCCCGCCAACCAAAACGAACCCGTCTATGTTCTCACTGGCCCATCGAACACGAAGGGAGTCGAGGCGGAGAGCAGCGTTTTCTTCGGTGGAGGAGTAAGCCTCTATCTCAATGCAACCCTAGGCGCGGCGAAATACGCGAACACCGGCTTGTGGGTCGCGAATGCGCCCAAGGATACAGAAACGATGGGCTTGACCTGGCAGCGTAAGAACTGGGACGTTGGATTCCTGAATAAGCGCATCGGCAGGCTGTACAACGACAACGGAAGCGTCAACCAGGCAATTCCAATCGATCCTTTTAGCGTCTCCAACGTGTTTATGAATTACACCATCAAACACGCTTCCTTCCTCAGGGGCAGCAAACTCGGGCTTGCCGTCAACAACCTGCTCGACAATCACAACATCGTGGGTATATCGCCGGCTGCGGCAGCCACTGCGGCGGCGCCGTTCACTCCTTCCAATGGTGACCTTCTGACTCTGCTGCCCGGACGCAGTTTCATGGTCTCGTTGACCTTCGGTTACGCACCGAAACGCTAGGCTAGTAACGCAGCTATGGGCCGCAGTCCAGCGTTGGATTGCGGCTCGTAAGCTAAACAGCAGAACCAAAGGAAACAACTATGATCCAGGCCTCGACACTTTGCGCTCTCGTTCTCTGCGCGGGCGGGGTTGTGCTCGCGCAGGAGCCGCCCGCCCCGAAACGCCTGACCCCGATGACGCTCCCGACCGATCAACTGATCAGCTCGCCGGGACCGAGCTTTCGTTTCGAGGGGCGTGCTTTGCCGGATCCGCTCACGTTCATCGTATACGGTGACCAGCGCTTCACCGACCCGGCGAACGTCACAGCAACTGACCCACGAGTCCGGCTGTGGTTGGTTAACCAGATTGCCTCGGAGCATCCAGCAGCCGTAATCCTCAACGGTGACGTCCCATTGTCGGGTGACGTTGTCAATGACTATTCAGTATTCCGAAGCGAGACGAAGGTATGGCGGGATGGCGGCGTGCGGGTGTTTCCCGCGCTGGGCAATCACGAGTTTCACGGCGATCCACAACAGGCATTGGAACATTGGTGGGCCGCTTTCCCTGAGTTGAAGGGCCGGCGCTGGTACTCCGCGCTTCTCGGTCCGAGGGTCTACGTAATTGCTCTCGATTCGGATGCTCCACTCCTGCCCGGAAGCGACCAGCGCCGTTGGGTTGAATCGCAGATTGGGGGCCTACCCGAATCGGTCGATTTCGTCATCCTGACCATGCACCATCCGCCGGTTTCGGATGTTCAAAAACACATCAGCGCCGATCACAATCCGCGCGAGAACGAAATCTCGCTGCGTGACTACCTAACTCAAATTGCCCCCCAGTCGCACGCACGTTTCCTCGTGAGTGCCGGTCACATACACAACTACGAGCGGAATGTTGTCGATGATGTTGTGTATCTCGTTTCTGGCGGCGGCGGCGCCCACCCGGTGTACGTGGAACGCACGCCCGAAGATCGCTATAAGAGCGTTCTCTTTCCGAACTTTCACTACGTCAAGTTCACTTTGCAGCAGGATCGTTTGACCGGCGTCATGTACCGTGTGGAGAACCCGGAGGCGGAACGGCTTACTGTCGAGCCCAAGGATACCTTCGAGCTTCCGGTGAAGGCGCGCTGAACGCACAGGGGTCGAGTCCAGCAAGCGAATCCGGGCCGTACCAAGGTTCTCCAGGTGGTCGGGCCCATCCACTACGCTGAGTAGTGAGGCTGATGCAGTGAGTGATGTAGGCCTGCATCGGCCTGCTGTCCTCCGTCCTTTCTCGCTCAGGATTGTTGATTTGGATACAGCCTCAACTGGCGCTCCGTCGTGACGCTCCCCGGCCTTCCGCCCACCCGAAACGAATTCGCGATACAAGACCGTGATTCGTGCTAGGCATGTTCTATCATCGCTACGCGCTCGCGATTACCTTGGCCACAGATCGCATTAACGGTTCGGTCCAACAGCAATACTTGGCCGATAATCCCGACGCCTTTCGGGCCATTCCGCCGACGGCAACACTCAGCGCGAATCGCTCTGGGCAGATGGTCCAACTGCCCGATGCTGCTTTGCGCGCACCGTACCTTCTGCAACCCGCGGTTATGTTCGAACACCAAATTTCTGCCAGCAACACTCCAGCGACATCACTGCGCCGTCCGCCAGCCTGCTGTTCCTGATCGAATCGAGCGGCACTTCCAACCAGAACCAGCTGGTAGCGAATTTGAACACAGGGGTTAACAAGAGGCTCTCGCTGTTCGGGTTCTACGCAATCAGCCAGGCCAAGAGCGACACCGATGGGGTCGCAACTTCCCCGGCCAACCCAGATAGCTACCGGGGCGAATGTGGACCAGCCGCCACGGACGTCCGTCACCGTGGGATCATTGGCGGTTCTATCCGTACGCGCTGGGTAAGCGTCCGCCGACCAATGTCTCGACAATAGCGATGTTGCTCCCGATGCTTGAGGGATGAGGCGGAGCGTATTGGTGAGTTCGAGCGAGGTGGTGCCATCGAGCGCGGCTACGCCTGCGGAAGCGGAGGCGGGGGTCACGCGGGTGCGTCGCTCGAAGCTGGAGCGGCGGCGAATCGTGGAAGAGTCCTTCGCGCCGGGCGTGTCTGTGGCGCGGCTTGCGCGGGCGCATGCGGTCAACGCCAACCAGATCTTTCACTGGCGCACGCTCTACAAGCGGGGCCGGTTGGATGTGGACGCAGCTGGTGTTGAGTTGTTGCCGGTGCGGATCTCTGACGGGCGCGGGGGCGAGGCAAACTCGGCATTGCTGCCAAGCGCGCCCGTTCATCAGAGCGGGAAGGCGATGCCAGGCAGTGCGACCAATGGCGTGATTCACATCGAGACCGGGCAGGTGCGAGTGCGCATCGAAGGCTCCGTGGATGAGTCCACGTTGCGCGTTGTGCTGGAGTCGCTGCGCGGATGATCGCGCCGCCAGTCGGAGCACACATCTGGATTGCCGCCGGTGTGACTGATCTGCGGCGCGGCTTCACCGGGCTGAGCGCACTGGTGCAGACCGCGCTCGAGCAGAATCCCTTCGCCGGTCACGTCTTCGTCTTTCGCGGGAAGCGCGGTGACTTGATCAAGCTGTTGTGGTGGGATGGCGACGGGCTGTGCCTGTTTGCCAAGCGCCTGGAGCGCGGGCGTTTCGTCTGGCCGAAGGCCGAAAGAGGTTCAGTCGCACTGACGCGGGCGCAATTGTCGATGTTGCTGGAAGGCATCGATTGGCGCCGGCCGGCGCGCACGGCAGCGCCGCAGATGGCAGTGTGAACTAGCGACAAAAAGACGCGAAAATGTTTCACATTCCCTCATCCAGAAAGGCCCCTCCAGCATCTTAAAGACATGCCCGTAGCGCCAGTCATGCTGCCCGATTTGAGCACGCTAGACGCGGCTGCTTTGAAGGCGTTAGTTCTTGAGCAGCACGCCAGGCTGCTGTCGCGCGAGACCGAAATCGAAAACCTGAAGCTGCTGATCCTCAAGCTGCGCCAGATGCAGTTCGGACGCAAGAGCGAGAAACTCGGCCAGCAGATCGTGCAGCTCGAATTGCGGCTCGAGGATCTGCAATCGGGGCAGGCGGAGAACGCGCATCTACACAACGAAGCGCCGCCTGCAGACGCCGCCACACAGCCAGCCAAGCGCAAGCCGGCACGCCGTCCCCTGCCGGAGCATCTGCCGCGCGAGACGCAAACGCACGCGCCTCAGCACACTGCCTGCCCGGAGTGTGGCGGCGCGCTGCGCCAGCTCGGCGAGGACGTCGCGGAGATTCTCGAATATGTGCCGGCGCAATTCAAAGTCATTCGCCAGGTGCGACCCAAGCTCGCTTGTGCGTGCTGCGACACAATCGTGCAAGCGCCGGCACCGAGCCGCCCCATCGAGCGTGGTCTGGCCGGGCCGGGCCTGCTGGCGCACGTGCTCGTTTCGAAGTCTGCCGATCACTTGCCGCTATACCGCCAGTCGGAGATCTATGAGCGCTCCGGGCTCGACCTCGATCGCTCGACGCTGGCCGACTGGGTGGGTGGGTCGAGCCGGCTGCTGGCGCCGCTGATCGAAGCGCTGCGCCGCTATGTGTTAGCCACGAGCAAGCTGCATGCCGACGACACACCCGTGCCGGTGCTCGCGCCAGGCACGGGCAAGACGAAGACGGGCCGCCTCTGGACCTACGTCCGCGACGACCGACCAGCCGGCGACACGGCCGCTCCGGCGGTCTGGTTTGCTTACTCGCCCAACCGCAAGGGCGAGCATCCGCAGCAGCATCTGAAGGACTTTCGCGGAACGCTCCAGGCCGATGCCTTCGCCGGTTTCAACGCGCTCTATGAAGATCCAGAGCGCGGCATCGTCGAGGCCGCCTGCTGGGCACGTGCGGCGCAAACTTCACGATCTGTACCAGGCGCATGCCTCGCCGGTCGCCACCGAAGCGCTGCAGCGAATCGCGGCGTTGTACGCGATCGAGAACGAGATCCGCGGCCGCGCGCCCGATGAGCGCCAGTGCATCCGACAGACTCGTGCTAGGCCGCTGCTCGATCTGATGCACGCCAGGCTGCGGGAGAAGTTCGCCCAACTATCGATCAAGTCCGTGGTCGCCAAGGCCATCGGCTACGCGCTCGAGCTCTGGCCAGCGCTCGTGCGCTATTGCGACGATGGCGCGCTCGAGATCGACAACAATATTTGCACTGCCGCTGGCGGCAGCGGCCGCGTAATGCCGCGTGCCGGATTATGCCGCGGGCATGAAAGTGATGTCCCGCTTTCGGGACGGTTCTCTTGGCTTTCGTCTTCTGGAAGTCGGCATAATCAGAGGCCCTCCAGGAAGGCGAGCAACGGGTCCGTAGGACGGAAGCGGTCGGGCTTGAGGCCAGACGGAGTTGAATGGGAGAGTGCACGTTCTTTGAGTTGCATGTCTGCGTGCAAGTAGATCTGAGTGGTCTCTGTTGACTCGTGTCCGAGCCAGAGCGCAATGACGCTAAGATCCACGCCACTGCGAAGCAGGGCCATTGCGGCTGCATGACGCAACGTGTGCGGGGTCACTTTCTTGGCGACTAGTGATGGACAGTTCTTCCGCGCAGTCGCGACGTGCCGGGATACGAGTCTCTGCAATGCGTCGGCACTCAGTTGCGCACGGCGCGAAGTGGGAAAGACCGGATCATCGGGCCCGCCACCTTGCTGCGACATCCATTCCTTCAGAACAGCCGCGACGTCGGGCCGCAATGGCGTGCAACGCAGCTTGCGGCCCTTGCCCAAACAGCGGACGTGAGCGCCGGTTCCAAGCTCCACGTCCTTGCGTCTCAACGAGGTGATCTCGCTGTTGCGGAGGCCGGTCTGGACAGCGAGCAGCAGGAGCGCCCGGTCCCGCCGTCCGATCCATGTGCTGGTGTCAGGTGCTGCGAGTAGGGCTGCGCTTTCTTTTTCTGTCAGAAACTCCACCGACCTCCGTTCGTAGCGTTTCGAAGGGATCGCAAGAATCCGCTGACATTGCAGTGCAAATGCCGGTTCGGTGATCGCTACGTAGCGGAAAAAGGCGCGCACGGCGGACAACCGGTTATTCCTCGTTCTTGTACAGTTACGCCGTTTCGATTCGAGGTGTGCGAGGAACTTCCCGAGGAAGGCAACATCGAGATCCTCTATGCGTAAATCTGACGGCGCACGCCGCAAGGTCGCAGCTCCGAATTGGAACAGCATCCGGAAAGTGTCCCGGTAAGCTGCAACGGTGTGGGGACTGGCTCCGAGTTGGGCGAGCAAGCGGTCGGTGAAGAAACGCTGGATGAGCGACGGGAAGCTTGCACTGCTCATTGTGCCCCACCCGGCCGGCGCCCACATAGGTATTTCGTCGCAAGTTGAAGCAGTTCCGGGTCAGCCGAGATGTACCAATATGTGTGCGTGACGTCGGAGTGCCCAAGGTACGTGGAGAGCTTGGGCAACTCGCGCTCCACATCCAAGCCGGCGCGGTACCACTCAACAAGCTTTCTCGTGGTGAAAGTGTGCCTGAAGTCCTGCAGCCTCGGACCTCGGCCGACTTGTCCTAGGACTTTCGCAGCCCTGAGACCGATGGCTCGCGATATTCTTGCGAACGTGCGCCGAACTGTGCACGCCGTAAGTGGCCGACCGATCTCTGTAACGAAGAACGCTTCGCTCTGCAGGCGTATGCCGAGCTTGTCGCGGCGCCTTGCATAATCCGATAAGGCGCTGCACGTGGAGTCATGGAGTGGGACGAAGCGTGATTTCCCGAACTTCGTTTCCCGGATAAACAGGATACCGCTCTGGAGATCTACGTCCGGGCGCGCCAGAGTCAAGACTTCCCCGGGGCGAAGCCCGGTGCTGGCCAGAAGGCCGATGATCGTCGCATAGGTGCGAGCGCGCAACCCCTTTGCAGAAGACAATCGAGAAGCCTCGATCATCAATTGCTTCACTTCGTGGTCCGTGAAGATGTGTGGTGGATTTCGCCTCCGTCTCCCGCTGATGAGCCGAGGAAGCGGAACTTGCGTGCGTGGATCGGTCGCACTGAGCCACATCGCGAACCGCCTCACCATGCTCAGGCGCCGCGCCCAAGTGGCATGCTGCACATTTTTGGGAAGCATCGCCCAGCGGAGGGCCAATTCCGACGTGATGAATTTCGCCCGCTGGCTCTTCAGAAAATCTACGAACTGCTCAAGAGTTTTGGCGGGCTCCCAGAGCTTTGCGCCCAGGGCTCTGCGCACAGCCACGTACTGCCTCAAAGCCTCCGATAGGGTACTCACTTGCCACCTCCCGTACCTGGCCAAGGTCGGGCAACCGTGCGTAGCTCGTCGAAGGATACTTGTGCGTAAACCGCTGTCGTGTTGAGCGAACGATGCCTCAGGACTTCGGAGATCTCCGAAAGCGCTGCCCCTCTTCGAATCATCTGAGTGGCCAGGCCATGGCGGAAAAGGTGAGCGGCGCCACGGCCGGAGCGATGGATCCGCGCTCGCGAGATAGCGCGCCGAACGATATGGCCAATGGCGGCTGGTCCGGCGAAGCCGTGAAACGGCGGATACACCCGCTGGAATGCGCGGCGGGAATCACTGACACGACGATCTTGGCGAAGATATTGAGCCAGCGCCGCGCCGACATCCGCCAGCAGTGGTAGGGGCTCCAACACGCGGCCCTTTCCTCGGATGAGGATTTCTCCGCTGCGCCAATGAATGTCGTCGAGTTCAAGAAGGGCAATCTCGCCCGCTCGTAGCCCGAGCCGTGCGAGCAGAAGTAGAACCGCGTAGTCGCGCCGCCCGGTGGGCGTGGAACGGTCAGTGGCTGAGATCACTTGATCGATTTCCTGCGGAGAGAGAAAGACCGGCAATGATGCATGACGGCATTTACGAACCGTGGGCACCGAGACTGACAGATCGGTGGACAGATCCCCGCAAAGAAACAGGTAGCGGAAGAACGACCTCAGCGCGGTCGCCAGGAGCCGCGCATATTCGCCGGACCGCCCGCGAACATGCTCCAGGATGAAGTTCCGGATCGCCTTGGCGTCAAATGCTCCGACAGCTACCTTGCCGGTCTTTGAGACCTGATGTGTGAGCAAGTCTCGGACGAACGGCGTGTACACGAGGATGGAGTTTTCTGCCAGCCCGCGAACCGTGCGTAGGTAACCCAAGTAGCGGCCGACGAGATCATCGACGGGGTCCGGAACAGTTGGCCGAGGTGGGAAAGATGCACCTGAGTCGCGCCGTAGATACTCGAACAGAAGCCGGAGGACCGATTTCTCGCGTTTCCGACGATTCTTGCTCGTGCGTCGCGACCGAGTCAAGAAATCTGCGGCATGGGTCTCATTGAGTTGGTGCGGATCGATTCGCTTCCGCCGCACCCATTGTAGGAAGGCTGCTGCTACGAATCGTTTCTTTTTGAGAGTTGGTTCGGCATATCCTGCCGCACGAAGTGCCCCAAGAAAGGCCGCCACCTGAGCATCAAGCCATCCAATGGATGCACCTTCTTTGGAAGTGGAATGAGTGTTTGTAGTCAAGTCGTCGCTCCTGATCTGGCGCTACGCCAGACTGGAGAGACGCTACCTCTTATGCCGCTTCGAAACCCGTCGTCACCCCGTGTTTACTCATGGAGTGCAGCCCCGCGCGGCATAATCCGGCACGCGGCATTATATTTGCGAGCGCGAAATGAAACGCATCGTGCTCAATCGCAAGAACTCGCTCTTCATCGGTAATGCGCGCGGAGGCCGAAGCGCCGCGATTCTGGCGAGTCTGACCAGTTCGTGCCGGCGGCACGACGTGGACCCGCAACTCTACCTCACGCAGTTGCTCGTGAATCTGCCCTCGGCGCGCCGAGGTGAGTTTCCAGCGTGGCTGCCGGACGAATGGAAGCGCCGTCAGGCCGCGCAGTCCGAGTTCGGAAACCTGTAGTTCACGTAGCGCTCACGGGATTCAGCGTAGTTCGGATCTTGGCAGCCAGATCGTCCGGACCAAATGGCCTTTGGATATACCCCACGCACTGCGACGTAGTCGCGTGGTGCGCGATGTTCTGTTCGTCGTATCCCGACATTAACAGCACTTTGATCGCGGGCCAGCCCCTCAGGGCATAGCATGAACAGTCTGGGAATCGCGCTTCGAGTCTGGGCGCCTGGCTTTGCACTCGGTGCTACACTCGGCAGGATATGAGAATGTCCTCGGCGAAATGGGTTGTGGGAATTGTCGGGATGGCTCTGCTGGATCCGGCTTTGATGCTGGCGAAGGACAGCAACCTCAAATCCTGGCAGAACTTGACGCAGCTCGCCGTTGGGCAGGAGATTGAAATCACAAAGACTACCGGTAAGCCACTGCGTGGGGCCTTCATTTGTTTCACTGAGCACTCTATAAGCCTGCGCGAGAAACAGCGGGAGATCGCCATATTGCGGACAGAAGTGGTGCGTGTTCAATTGCGCCCGTCCGATCGCCACAAGTGCCTGTGGATCGGCGCAGCCATTGGAGCTGGCGCCGGCGCCGGTGTGGGTCTGGGGATTGGACAAGGCGTTGCCAACGAAAGCGGTGGTGACTTCCGAAACCTGAAGCCGGCGATTACCACCGTGTCCGCTGTACTCGGTGCTCTGGTTGGCGCGGGCATCGGATCTGCGTTCGGAGGAAGGCATACCACGATCTATATCGCGCCGTAGCTTAGGGCCATTGTGGGTCGGGGCCTCCCAGGTACGACGGCTTGAAGTTCGGCGGGGCAGCTGAACGGACCACCGACGCTTCGACGGCCGATATGGCATCTGCCAGGCAGGGACGACAGACACGGTCGGGCGGAGCCGACTCGGTTCTTCATACCCTGGAGCAGAATTTGATTGAGGCGACGAGCGAGTCCTTCGGGCGGAAGCTCCGGTCGAGCGTAGTCCGCCCACAGCCAACCACATTGGATCATCGCCCGCAGGGAAACGACGCTGCCCGGCACGCGCACTTCACGCTGACTGTTCGCGCGTCGCACCCGTTTGGTGCCAATAGGGTGCAAGAGCCTCAAGTAGCTTAGCGTTTGCGGCAGGCGTGAGCGAGACCACGAGTACTCGTTCGACCTCGAAATTCCCACGCCCTGATTCGTGTTTTCCGGCTTCAATCGGGAAAGGCACTATGTGAATATTCGTGTAGGAATTTCAGATTAGTCAATCTGAAAAGCCTACACGGCACAGCTTGGCCCTGCGCGAAGCCTCTTTGTTTTCAACACTTGCGAATTGGCCCTCGGCTTGCATACCCTCGCTTGACGGAAGACCGCCTGGAGGTGCTTATGTTCGGTGTGAATTGGAGCGATTCGCAGACGTTGTGGTTGAACATCATCAACCTGAGCCTCGGTCTGGTGACCCTGGTGTGCGTCGCCGCCATCGGCTACGGTGTGTTTCAGGATCTGCGCGAGCGGGCTCGCAAACGGTCCCTTAGCCGCAGCTTGGACAGCGAAGTTGGCTCCCTTGTGAAGGGTTTCGACGGTCACATGTTCGAAATGCCGGGCCTGGGCTTGACCATGGCCGACGGCGGCGAGCCGGTAAACAAGCCGGCCACAGCCCCGCAAAAGACCGCCAGGCGCCCGCGCCAGACCGGCAAGTGACGCGGCTCGACGAGGTCGTCATGCACTGCCCCTTCTTGAACGAATCGCAGGTCCGGTCGTGCCGCGTGGCTTCCGTACGGAAGTTGATTCCGCACCTTTCGCCTGCCGACGCCGGACGGTGCGCCACCACGCAATTCACAACCTGCGCCGCGTTTCAAGAGCAGCACCAGGACTGTAGCGGAGCGCCGACCTGCCCTTACCTGCAGGAGTCGTTGATGCAGTTCTGCTCGGCAAGTCCGGTGCAACGGTATGTTCCGTGGAGCGAGGCCTCGGTTTCGAAGTGCGGCTGCGGAGCCTACCGTTATTGCGATCTTTACCTCGACCTAACGGAAGCGAGTGCCCACCGCAATGGCGCGCAAAGTACGGAAGACGCCTTGCCCGTGCCCCCGGCGCTGCAGTATGCCGCGAATCATATGTGGCTGGACCAGGCGGAAGACGGCCTGTGCCACGTCGGCATCGACGCGCTGTTTTCACGCTTACTGGGCCGCATCGAACGCGTCGATTTCATCACCATGCCTGGTTCGCAGGGGCTAGGCAGGGGCAAGTTAAGCGCAACCGCAGTGGTTCGTGCGGGTGGCTCCGACTGGCAAGTCGTGTTTCCGCGCCCGATGAAGATCAGCGCCTGCAACCTGATGCTGCGCTCCGACCCATCGCGCCTCTCGACCGACCCGTACGGGCGCGGCTGGCTGTTCGCGGGAACCGGGGTGGATACCACGGGTCTGGTGACCGGCGAGCAGGCGGCGCTCTGGATGCAGGACGAAACGCGCCAGTTGAATGAGTTTGTCCAGGAGCGCAGCGGTTGCTGCGCGGATGGCGGGATGATCGTGCCGGGCCTGCTCGACAAACTGCGTCGCGAAGACGCGCTTGTACTTTTCAGTGGCTTCCTGTCCCCGGCGGCCGATGCAGCGCGCCCGCATCAGGCAACGGACGCCGGGAAAGGGGACCGAAGATGATCCGTGGACTGATGCTCTTTGCTGCGGCGGCCGCGCTCGCCTCCACGGCAGGCTGGCTGGGCACGCCGCGAGTGCTTTACCGCCAACAGACGCAACCGGTTGCCTTCAGTCACAAGGTGCATAACGAGAAGGGCGGGATGGCCTGCACCGATTGCCACAGCCTGCGCGCCGATGGCAGTTTCGCGGGCATTCCGGCCTTGGCCAAGTGCGCCGAGTGCCACACCGCCGCGATGGGCGAGACTAAAGCGGAAGCTGCTTTTATCGCCGATTACGTCACCCCCAACCGCGAGCCGCAATGGCTTTCCTACGCCCGCCAGCCCGATAACGCCTGGTTTCCCCACGGAGCGCACATCATGCGAGCCAAGCTTGGTTGCGAAAACTGCCACGGCGGGCAGGGCAAATCCGACAAACTCCCTTTGCTCGAGGTGAATCGCATCAGCGGTTACAGCCGCGACGTGATGGGTCGGCCGGGCAAGAGCGGCATGCGGATGGACGCCTGCGTCCACTGCCACGAACAGCGGGGCATGCGCCACGCCTGCCTCGATTGCCACAAGTGAGCCACCCCATGCCAACTCCAGCAAGAAAGGTGTCTTAGCCATGGTCGCTCTACGTAGAGACTTCTTGATCGTAGCCGGCGGCGTAGGCGCCGGTTTGGCGTTCTCACCCGCACCCTGGCAACTAGTTGGCGACTCCGCTCTGTGGAGTCAAAACTGGTCCTGGATTCCCAAAACGCCGCGCGGTGAGATTTCCTACAAGCCCACAACCTGCGAACTCTGCCCCGCAGGATGCGCCGTACGCGCCCGCTTGGTTGGGACGCAACCCGTCAGCCTCTGGGCCGCTCCACAAGGTGACCAGACCGAGCCGCTGTGCCCGGCAGGATTGTGCGGACACCACCTGGCATTCCATCCTGCCCGTTTGAGGGCGACCATGCAGGGCGGCCGACCCTGCGCCGCGAACGCCGCTACGGAGGCCGCTGCAAAGGCAATCGCACGCAAGCAAGGCACGCTCGCCGTGCTTGACTTGCGGCCCGGCCGGACCGCTTCGCTGCTCTACCGCAAGCACCTGCATAAACTGGGCGGGAAGTACTTGACGATCACGCCTACTCTGGGACCCACGCTGCAATCGGTCGCCGGCTCGGCGGCGGGTGGGACGGTCCCGGCCTTCGATCTCGACAATGCCGGAATCCTGCTGAGCATCGGCACGCCGGTGCTCGAAGCCTGGGACGCTCCGGGCCGGATGTTGAATCTTGCGCGCAAGTTCCAACTGTGGCATGCCGAAGCGTTGGAGTCGGCTACGGCTTTGGCTGCAGAGCGTTGGTTCCGCATTCGTCCTGGCTCGGAAACGGCGTTCGCAGCGGGACTCGTCGCGGCCATCGACGGCGACGTCGCGGACGCGGCCATCAACATGGTCCGCGGCTTCACCAGCGAAGCGGAAGTCGGCAAGGACTACGACGGCGTCGTGACGCGGATCGCCGACTTCGGCGCGTTCGTGCGCATCATGCCCGGCACGGAAGGCCTTGTGCACATTAGCGAATTGGCGGAAGGCCGGGTCGAGAAGGTCGACGACGTCTGCAAGCTGGGCGATGCGCTCAAGGTGCGCGTCATCAACGTCGACCGCATGGGCAAGATTCGCCTGTCGCGCCGCGAAGCGCTCGGCCTGCCGCCGCGTCCGGCCCGTGAAGACGGCGACCGCGGTGGCGGCGGTGATCGTGGCCCGCGCCGCGATGGCCCGCGCGATCGCGATCGTGGCCCGCGCCGCGATGGCGGTGGCAGCGACCGGGGGCCGCGCGCTGATCGTGGCCCGCGTCCGGATCGCGGGGCCGCGGCCGGTGCAGCGGAAGGC
>Ga0118677_10001280_pt1 | contig 53928 bp, 44 predicted proteins | sample AliMusrvi5mmetaG_FD_86154 | JGI IMG/M metagenome (GOLD analysis project Ga0118677, IMG submission 86154) | reverse complement strand
TCTTTAAAGTCACTGGCCGTTTTTTAATGGCTACGGTAGCTTGTTGTTAATTTTTTATTGACATCAAAAGTGTCAACTACTTTTAGGCCGCTATGAAGGATGCCAAAGAAGCGCTACAAAAAGGCCCTGTAGTGGTCTACTTTTATCCCTCTGCTTATACCGGTGGCTGTAATATTCAAGCGCATACTTTTGCAGTCAATAGTGATAAATTTGCTGCGGCTGGCGCAAGCATCGTGGGTGTATCTTTAGATTCTATCGATAGACTCAATGATTTCTCGGCTGACCCAGAATACTGCGCAGGTAAAGTAGCAGTTGCATCGGATACTGATGGTTCAATTTCTAAAGCTTACGATTTGGTTGTTAAAGCCGCAGCAGAAGGCAAGAAAGACTCTCGTGGCGTTGACATCACTCACGGCTTTGCAGAGCGTACCACTTTTATCATCACGCCAGACGGTAAAATTTCATCTATCTTGACAGGTCTTAAACCTGCAGAAAATGTTGAAAAGTCTCTAGAAGCTGTACAGCAACTAGCCGCCAGTAAACCAGTAAATTAATGATCATGAAGGTGTCGTGTTTTGTGCCTGCGTTATCACAAAGACGACGCCAACATTCTAAACTAAGCTGCTGGAAAAGATCAGCTTTATTAACGATTAGTACTTTTGCCCTGCTCGGCTCAGCCAAATGTATGGCTGATGCTGAAAGTATTGAAACGTCTAATCAAAAAATAGGAATTGGAAGCCCTATTCGTGGCAAAGAAAAATCTGACTCAGGGCGTTGCCAGGAATGTCATGGTGTAGATGGTATGAGTACGGACGCCAAGGTACCTAATCATGCGGGGCAATATGCTGATTACCTCATCAAACAACTTAAAAATTTTCAGTCTGGAGAACGTACCCACCAAGTCATGACTATTATGGCTGAAGATTTATCCACCGAGGACATCGCTGACATTGCGGCTTATTTTGCAAGTCAAAAACCGATGCAAGGTGAAGATGTTAATCGGGTCAATCCTGTTGCCTCTAACCTGTTTAACAACGGTGATCAAGCACGAGGCATTCCAGCCTGTAACAGTTGTCATGGCATTAATGGCAAAGGAAAAATCACCGATACGGTTGTTTATCCAATGATTGGCGGGCAACGTGAAACTTACTTGCGGGGTCAATTAGTTAACTGGAAATTAAATGAGCGTCATAACAGTCCAGAAGGGGTTATGAACAAAGTAGCCCAATTGCTCAGTGAGGATGAGATTGATGCCTTGGCTTATTATATTTCCGGGCTTTAGGGATACTGAATTATTTTCTACTTTCTGCTAATACACTCTTTCAAATTAATTAATTTTTTCTGACACTTTCATTCTTTCAGAGGGTAACTATGAAGTCTTTGAATTGGCTCTTATATCAAGTTCATCGATGGGTAGGTCTCGTACTGGGCTTATTCATGTTTTTTTGGTTTTTTACCGGCCTGGTCATCATGTACTCGAATCCGACCACTCAAAGCCGTAGTCAACAACTTGCTCATGCTGAAACATTAGCCCCAGAACTGAATTGGCTCAGCTTGGGTGAAGTATGGAGTCGGAATGCCGAAATTCGTAAAGCAGCAGCTGAGAGTCTGGCGAAACCCAATAAAGACACTAACGATAAAACAACGACTAAAGAAGCCAAGTCATCTGATGTCGGGATTGCAGATGCTCGCTTAGTCCGTACCGCTGGTGAACCTGAATGGATCATTGAAGACACTCAAGGTAAGTTTGTGGCTTTATCAGCCCTTGATGGTTCAGTTCGTAAAACCAACGTGGATCAAGCCTTAAAAATTGCTAAAAACTGGTATGCTAGCCAAGGTATCTATAATGTTGAGACCCGTTACCTGGAAACCGTTGAAAATCCCATTATCCTCCGCAATCAGGATGGCCTAAAGCCATTTCATCATATTGCTGTGGGTGATGATGGCGATGAACTCATGATTTCTACTCGTACGGGTGAAGTTTTGCACGCCTCGACACAACTTGATCGTGCGTTTTACTGGGCGGGTAACTGGTTACATCTACTTAAACCCCTTGAAGCCATTGCCTTAGGCAAAATTCGTAATGATGTACAACTGTATCTAGGTCTATTCGCTACCCTTGCAACATTAACAGGCATTATTATTGGCTGGCTGCGTTGGCGTCCTGGTTTTGGTGGCAGACCTACCTATTCACAAGGCCGCACTCAACCGTATAGAGAGTTCTGGTTTAAATGGCACTTCTGGAGTGGCCTTATTGGCGGTATTGTGGTGTTATTTTGGGCTTTCAGCGGCTTTATCGATACTAATCCAGGAAAAATATTCTCGGCAGCTAACCCAACTAAAGAAGAGTTAACCCGCTTTTCGGGTAAAGATTCACCGGATATTTTTCGTAACTGGCAACCTATTCTACCTGCCATTTTAAATGTTGCAGTTGATGGAGCCGATGTTGTTGAGCTGAGTTGGCGTCACCTGAATGATGAGTCGTTACTCCTTGCAAATACACGTGATGGTCAGCGCCTGCCCCAGGAATTAGATGGCTCAACCATTTCTACAAAGTTTAGTGATGCTTCCTTGTTGGAAGCCGTAGGTCGTGCCACTAAAAATGCGCCTATTGAAAGCCAGACTGTACTTAACGAATATGATAGCTACTATTACCCAAGACATCACCAAAATCAAATCGAAAAACCATTACCCGTTCTACAGGTAAAGTTGGCTGATGAGGCTGGCACTTACTACTACCTGGATCCTCAAGAGGGTCGTGTACTTGCTAAAGTTGATCGTAGTCGTCGGGTTTTTCGCTGGCTCTATTCTGCCCTGCACCATTGGGACTTTGGCTGGGTTTATCAAAGACCGATTTGGGATTTCTGGATGTTAACCTGGGTTTTACTTGGACTCGTGTTGGGTACCTCGTCTCTCGTCATGGGTTGGAAATTACTCAAGAAAACCTTAGCGCCAAAGAAAAAACGGGTGCCGCGTAAAAACTCTCGAAGCATCCATAAACTTGACCCTGAAATAAACTGTTAGACTTTCAGATGGATAGTTTCGAGACTAATCGAACACCATCACAATGCGCCTCCACAACGGTATATTAATTTTAGAGATAATCTAATCTAATTATACCGTTTCAAATAAATTGACTATTATCCTAATATAGCAACTAACATAAGAAAATTAACAGCCGTTATACCTAATATCGGTCATTTTTAAGAATTAACGAGCATATAGTTTATGGATACATTTTTAGGTAGCACTACTGCTGGAAGCTTGGAAGCTTCAACTCCGACCTTACTGGCTTTCGATGAATTGCAGTCGCGTTCATTATCTCTTTCAGTCAGAGCCACCGCGCTGGTTTTCGAGGATCCTGTTTCCCGCCGTTTATTAGAGCAAATTGAACGTATCGCACCCAGTGATGCTACGGTATTAGTGGTTGGAGAAACTGGAACGGGTAAGGAATTAGTCGCTAGACATATTCATGCCCTAAGCAATCGAAGTAAAAATGTATTTGGTGCCTTAAACTGCGCAGCACTGAGTGAACATCTGATTGAAAGCGAATTGTTTGGTCATGAAAAGGGTTCCTTTACCGGTGCTTTAACCAGCAAAGAAGGCTGGTTTGAAACGGCTAATAAGGGTAGCCTATTCCTGGATGAAGTGGGTGACTTACCGTTTGGTATGCAAGCGAAATTATTACGGGTTTTACAAGAACGCGAAGTGGTTAAGGTTGGCTCAAGGCAACCTGTACCCGTTGACGTAAGAATCATTGCTGCAACCAATGTCAACCTGGAAGAGGCGGTGGCTGCTTCCCATTTTCGTGCTGACTTATATTATCGTTTTAATGTAGCAACTATTCAGTTAAGCCCTTTACGAGACAGACCCGGTGATATCCTGCCCTTAGCCAGACACTTTCTAAAGATTTATGGCGATCGTTTGGGCTATTCAGACGTTAAATTATTACCCTCTACTGAGCTCACCTTATTAAATTACGAATGGCCTGGCAATATCCGTGAACTTGAAAATGCTGTTCATAGAGCGTTACTGGTTTGCCCAAGCAACTTTTTACGACCAGAAGATTTTAAATTAAGTGGCGTTAGAGCTTCGGAAAATGGCCCTACAATTTCAACAACTTCGCTAGAAAGCGCCATACAGCGTTTATGTGAGCAAGCTCCGCCCAAGCTGTTTGACATTGTAGAGGAAACGGTTATCAGAACAGCCTATTCGTTTTGTGAAGGTAATCAAGTACAAACGGCAAATTTGCTGGATATCAGCCGTAATGTGTTAAGACATAAACTGGCTCTTTACGGAATGTTGCCCAATTCTCAGAAAAAATCAACGCGCATTAATGAAGCGTCGGCAGAAGGATTTAGAATCAACGGCTCTGAAACCTCACCTTCCCTGTTAAACGCTAGTTGATATTTAATAACTAACACGTATAAAACACACTGAACACTTTTCTTGGCAAAGTGTTGAGCAACTTAATCTTTGTAAAATATTATCTATTGGAGTTTAAAATGGGCTTTAGTGTTAGTCACTTGTTAGTTGTCTTGGCTATTGTATTAGTCATTTTTGGAACAAAACGTTTAAAAAATATTGGGACTGACCTAGGTGGTGCCATTAAAGGATTTCGTACAGCAGTCGCAGAAGGAGAAGACAAAAGTAAACAAGATAAAAGTGACGTTATTGATGGCGATACTTTTTTCAAAAACGATAAAGCTTAAGCATCATGTTTGAAGTGGGTTTTTCTGAACTGTTCTTGATTGGCCTGGTCAGCTTATTGGTTATTGGGCCAGAGCAATTACCGAAAGTAGCACGATTTGCTGGCTACTGGATCGGTAAAAGTCGTCAAATGGTTGCCTCTGTAAAAGAAGAAATACAGTTTGAATTGCAAGCCGATGAAATGCGCCAATTGATTAAAGAACACACTGACTTAATTGACGCACAACACTTGCTCGATGAAACCACCAGTGCCTTTAGCGCAACGTTACAGCAACCTGTTATTGATAGTACCGAATACACTGAGCTAAAGTCAAAAATTCGCTGAAAAATCGATTAGGTAACTCGTAATAAAAGTCTAAGCTCTGGTTGTCGCCGTTCCTTGACAATTTTGAAATATGTTACAATGTAAGCATATGTAGCTCTAAACCCTATTTTTAAAAATGAGGGCATTATCGATGCAATGTTACGAAAATGATGTAATCGCGTGGGCGAATGAACAAGCCGCGTTTATTCGTGCTGGCCAATTTAACATGCTTGACCTTGAACACTTAGCTGATGAGATTGAAGACGTGGGTAAAAGTGAACGAAGAGAACTTAGGAGCCGAATGGCTGTTTTGTTGGCCCACCTTCTAAAATGGCAATATCAGGAAGGCTTTAGAAGCAAGAGCTGGCAGCGGACAATCAAGGAGCAAAGAAGAGGGATTTCAGGTTGCTTGAAAGAAACTCCAAGCCTTAAAAACGATCTTACTCAACCCGATTGGTGGGAATGGGTGTGGTCTGATGCCGTCTCTCTTGCGGTAAAGGAAACCGGACTCGATTGCTTCCCCGATTCTTGTCCTTGGAGCATTGAGCTGATTATGAATTCTGAGTTTTGGCCTGAATAATGGCATTCTGCCTCTTAGAGATTCCAATCTGTATACTATTTTAGCGCGGCCTACTCTGTTTAAAACTTTTTGTACCTAAATTGGATGATGATAACTCCAGATGAAATGAGTCATTTGATTGAAACGCTAACCATCAAACCTCATTCTAAATAGCCCATCTTTTACCATATTGGCTAAAAGAAGGGCTAAGCTTCTTCAGATTTTAAACGAATTGACCACTCTTAATACGTCTTACCGTACTCACCAACAGATCAACTTCCTGATGAGTGTTATAAAACGCTAACGAAGGACGCACCGTACTTTCCAGCCCAAAACGGCGCAAGATAGGTTGAGCGCAATGATGGCCGGTACGAACGGCAATACCGACTCGATTAAGGGCTACACCAATATCCTGATTACTATGGCCGTCTAACACAAATGACAGCACGCTGGTTTTTTCAGCCGCCGTACCTATCAAATGTAAACCGGAGATTCTTCTCAGGGCATCCATGGCATACAGCAATAATTCATGCTCATAACGGGCAATATTATCGATGCCCACCTTTGATACATATTCAAGCGCAGCACCCAGACCTACCGCATCGGCGATATTACCCGTACCTGCTTCAAAACGGGCTGGAGCGGGTTGATAGACAATTTTCTCAAACGTCACATCCTCGATCATATTACCACCACCTTGCCAAGGTGGCATTGACTCGAGCAGGTCAGCTTTACCATAGAGTACGCCGATACCTGTCGGGCCAAATATCTTGTGACCCGAAAACACAAACCAGTCACAATCCAGGGCTTGTACATCAGCACGTAAATGCGAAACGGATTGAGCACCGTCAAGCAATACCCGAGCACCCACACGATGCGCCATATCGATCATTTCTTTAGCCGGTGTTACTGTTCCCAAGGCATTCGAAACCTGAGTAAAAGACACCAACTTGGTCTTGGATGTGAGTAGTTTTTGATATTCACCCAACAATACTTGACCCTGATCATCAACCGGTGCTACACGTAACACCGCACCCGTTAAATCACACAGCTGTTTCCAAGGTACAATATTAGCGTGATGTTCTAGCCAGGTAATGACTATTTCATCGCCTTTTTTAATATGTTGATGACCCCAGCTTTGAGCAACCAGATTGATTGCTTCAGTGGTTCCTCTTGCAAACACAACTTCAGATGACGAAGAGGCATTTAAGAAACGCGCCACGATATCGCGAGCTTTCTCATAAGCATCAGTCGATCTTGCTGCTAATTCATGTGCTGCACGGTGAATATTAGAGTTTTCATGTTCATAAAAATAAGAAACCCTATCAATTACCGATTGAGGTTTTTGAGTCGTCGCCGCATTATCAAACCATACCAAAGGATGTCCGTTAACCCGTTCTTTGAGTATCGGAAAATCACGACGAATGGCTTGAACATCAAAAGCCGGATGAGCAGAACTTAAGCTGGGTGCCTCTGAATTAAACTCACCCGTTTTAAGTTCATCTAAAAAATAATAAGTAGGTTTGGACTCTGGATTTAATGGCACCGATCCAGGGGTCGCAAACAGTTTTTTTATTTCTGCTTCGCCCGGTAACCCGTAAGTTTCAGGTGATAAGCCAGCTATTAAAGCAGGATCAAAATCGCTCAAACTATTAGGCAATGAGGTTGGAAAAGTTAGATGAGGTTGGTTAACTCTTTCGTTACCGAACAGCTTTTGCAATTCTGCTTCAAACGGTTTCTGTAAGCTATTTACCTTATCTATATCAGTTAATGACGCAGGTACCTCAGACGTTGCATCGACAGCGCCGATTCCAGAAGGGTGACTTCCTAAAGGCACTCGTGAAACTAACATTTGTTGTAATTGCGCTTCATCAGGCAGCCCAAAATTATTCGGTAAAATCCCTTCCAGCACTGACTTATCAAAACTTGATAAACTAGAAGCGGTCGTTGGACTATTTAATACGACCCCTGTATCAAGACTGTGTGGCACTTGATTTAGTGAAGGTTGACGTTGCTGAGAAAAAAACGACTTAAGCTCAGCATCGCCAGGCAGGCTAAAATCCTGAACGCCAGGCGCAGACGATTTATTGACACCTGCTAAAGGTGATATCACTTCGCTTGGCACTGCCGAAGCAACTAAACCCAGTCTTGACCCATCACAGGGTAGCGCTGTAAATAGCTCATTTGCCAACTTGGTTAATTGCTCAATGTCTGGCAATGATGTATCTTGGGTAAAACTTTGCGGCGCTGTACTTGAGGGCTCAAAGTTACTTGTATTCATGATACTTGCCCACTTCGACATTCTCGAGGACTCCGAGCGCATCATCAGTCAACACAGCCAGCGAGCAATACAGTGAGATCAAGTAAGAAGCAATGGCTTTATGGTTTATACCCATAAAACGAACTGAAAGTCCCATGCTCAATTCCCCAGTCAGATTGGGCTGATACAAACCAACAACCCCTTGACGACTCTCACCCGTACGTAATAACAAGATATTACTTTTGCCATTAACCACTTTTAATTTATCAGTAGGAATAATAGGTAAACCACGCCAGGTCATAAATTGTGAACCAAATAAAGTAACAATAGCAGGTGGTACGCCACGACGAGTACATTCACGACCGAATGCTGCAATAGCTAATGGATGGGCCAGGAAAAATGCAGGTTCTTTCCAGACGCGAGAAATCAACTCATCCATATCATCTGGCGTCGGAGCACCCGTGCGAGGTTGAACTCTAAAACCGGGAGCAACATTGTTTAATAAACCGTATTCAGCGTTGTTAATCAATTCACTTTCTTGACGCTCTTTAATGGTTTCAATGGTTAAGCGTAATTGTTCATGAATCTGATTATGTGGACTGCTGTATAAATCAGAAATACGGGTATGTACATCTAATACAGTATTAACTGCATTTAAACGGTACTCACGACCCCATTCTTCATAATCAACAAAGGTTTGTGGAAGTTCTTTTTCGTCAAGGCTTGAGCAGTCTACTAAAAGACCTGCTTCATTCTTAACTTTGTTAACGCGATAAATGCCGGCCTCAAGTGGTTTCCATTGCAATAAATGAACCAACCATCTTGGGGTGATGGTTGACAACATTGGGACTGTTTTGGTGGCATTCGCCAGGGTACGTGCGGCAACATCGCCTAATGCGGTATTTCCTTCATGGATATCAGTCATGGTAGTTTCCTATTACGGGTTAAAAATTTATGGTGGGTTTGTTTTATTAATTATTATTTTTTCCAAAAAAAAAGCCAACGAATCCGCTTGAATTCGTTGGCTTCCAGTTGTCCGGTCAGCTTGAAATATTGCTGTTAAAGTACTCCACACACTTAATTTTGTCAAAAAAGTTTTTTAAGTAATATCAAAAAGGGAATATATCGGCTATCGCTATTATAATACGCGATACAATCCATCAACGTTACTTGCTACTACTACTACTATTAATTATTGTTAAAGAGAACGACTCATTGAATACATTAAATAAAATACTATCGTCAAGAGTAATGAGTTTCTTTAGTGGATTACTACTGGCCTTGCTTTGGAGCTGGTTTGCTTATAGGCACTTAAACAATTTTATTGAAACAAACTCATGGTCTTCACTTTTCTTTGCCATTATTGAAACCTTGGCCGTATGCTTTTACCTTTTAAGGAGTGCGCCAAGTAGTGTTTCTATCAACCCTTTCGACTGGTTAGTGGCCTTTATAGGCACTTTTATGCCCCTATCATTAAGACCTGAACAATATGGAATGCTACCCTTTGGGGAGTATTTGATTTTTCTGGGAGCATTTTTTCAAACACTCAGCATCATTTCCCTGAATCGTAGCTTCGCTTTAGTACCTGCCAAGCGAGTCATAAAGACCAGCTATATGTATCGAATAGTTCGTCATCCTCTTTACGCGAGCTATATTTTGGGAATCACGGGTTATGTTTTACGCTATACATCGGAAGTGAATCTCACAATTTACATAATTACAATGATTTCAATCGGCATCAGAGTTATACGGGAAGAAAGTCATTTAGCTAAAGACTCTACATACATTGAATACATGCAAAAAGTCCGATATCGGCTTATTCCATTTGTCTTTTAACTGGTTTAAACAACAAGATCCAACGATCCAGTTTCTGATAACTCTGTTTGCCATTATGGTCTACTTCAGTGATAATGAACATGAATGTTGTACTTTAATTTTCTGATTATTTTACTTTTTAGTCATTACGCATAATACAAGACATCCTCAACGAGTTCTCATTTTGACCCCGCCTAAGGTGGATAGTCACCCAAATGGAACTAACTAAAACTGGTTACATTACAATTTCAATATATAAGAGATGGTGGTTAGTTAATGATTCTAATACGATATTTGATAGTCGGTGTGGCAAATACATTAGTCGGCTTGGGTACTATTTATTTTGCCATGTATTTTTTGCACTTTAACGTTGTTCAATCAAATGCGCTTGGCTATTCAATTGGTATTTTGCTAAGTTTTTCTTTGAACAAAACCTGGACTTTTAGTAGTCGAGACCATATTACCTCAAGTTTTATCCGCTATTTACTTGTACTGGGTATAGCTTACACGGCGAACTTAGCTACCGTATTATTTATATGTTCCCATTTTTACTTTAGCCCTTATATAGCACAGGCTATAGGGATTATACCTTACACGGCAATTGGCTTTTTGGGCAGCCGTTATTTCGCTTTCCGTACACAAGGCCAATCAGGTACATCAGATGCCGTAGAAAATAAATTACCCAACAAAGTTGTTTTTGATAAAAAATCCGTAACACCACGGATAGTAGATGTAAGCATAGTCGTGCCCTGCTATAACGAAGAAGCTGTTTTAGCGGAAACAACTAGCCGATTGGCGGATTTGTTGCAGCAACTTATTATCGAAAGAAGTATAACACCCTCTAGCCGCGTCTATTATGTCGACGATGGTAGCAGTGATAAGACATGGGAACTCATTGAGTATCTGGCGGAAACCCATGAATTCGTCCACGGAATACAATTGTCGCGCAATCGTGGCCATCAAAATGCTTTATTGGCAGGCCTATTATCTGTAGAAGGAGAAGTCATTATTAGCGTTGATGCCGATTTACAAGACGATTTGTCCGCGATAAAAAAAATGATCGAATATTATATAGCGGGGTACGATATCGTATACGGTGTCCGAGATGCCCGTAAGACTGATACATTCTTTAAAAGCTTTACCGCCAAAGCTTATTATCGCCTATTAAGCATGATGGGGGTTGAAATTATATACAATCATGCGGACTACCGTTTAATGAGCCGACAAACTATTGAGGCACTGAAAGAGTTTAGCGAAGTTAATTTATTTCTTCGCGGTATAATTCCCCAATTAGGTTTTTCATACGCTATTGTATATTATGACCGCGCTGAACGTTATGCAGGTGAATCAAAATATCCTTTAAAAAAAATGCTTTCATTCGCATGGCAAGGTATTACATCATTTTCAAGCATGCCTTTGCACTTTATTACAGGTTTAGGACTACTAGTCTCGCTAATTAGTTTTTTAATTACAGCATGGGCAGTTGCGATACGTTTATTTACTCAAGATGCAATCCCAGGTTGGGCTTCAACGGTATTACCGATCTACTTTCTCGGAGGCATACAGTTACTGTGCCTAGGCGTTATAGGAGAGTACTTAGCAAAAATATACTCTGAAACTAAAAGAAGACCTAGATACAGTATCAAGAAAATCATTTAAGTAATAATAAAATCATAGACACGCGCCATAGTTCCTAATTTTAAAGATTCCGAACGTAAACCTCCCATCCTGGAAGCTTCTCCTGCAATCGGTAATGAGTCCACTCATCTGAGAACTCAGAATCTATGCAAAAGAAATTGATGAAATTGAAATTGGAATCTTCGACGCTCTGGTTGTTTGCAGTCCTTATAGCCACAACCTGTGGTTGCCATCTCTTAAGGTCTTCAGTAGCGAAATGGGCAGAAACTGCTTGCAAGCGTTCTGCCTGTTCGGCTTCGGCTTTACCACGTTGTTTTAACATAAGCGTCCCTGGAACTATAAACTGATGCATACTTCGCGATGCCCAGGACCCCGGCAATATCACTGCAAGCGGAAAGGCATCGGAGAGAGAAGTACTCCATATTACCCAGGGCTTTCCCTGTGAATAATTTGCAATGGATTGGTATAAAGGTACTCTAAGTACATCAACCAGCAAAGGTCTATCTTTACCGCTGACATAAGACACAATAGAAAAGACAGCAATGGACAGTGAGACCCATATCCATTGGGGTACATACGAAGATAATGCCGGTTTATTAGGGCGAGGTTTGTACAATAAATCGGCCAAAGCCAAACTCAAACTAAAAACAATCAACAAGTTGGTAGGAAGAATTTGATAATCCCAACCTTTGCTTTGCAGTACGGCCAACAGCAACCAAACACCGGACGCAAAAATAAAACCAATAACCAAGCGTTTGCATGCATGAGTTAACGGCATAAAGTATAGAACCGTGGATACTAAGGCAAAAATTATAATTTGGCGTTTAAAAGCATGCAGGATAACCACTTTCATGTCTTGATTGAAACCAAAATACACTTGCCATGTAATTTGCATATTTTCAATCCAATCCTGAAAGTAAAGCCACACGACTACTACGTAGACCAAGCTAACCAAAGTCAATGTCATAGCTTCCAAACAAAAAAGTACCCGCCATTTGCGTTGCTGACAAGCCCTCCACACAAAGAATACGGCAGGAACCACCAAAAAAAATGGCTTGATTAAAAAACCCAAAGAAGCAATGAGCCAGTAAATAATTACAGTCGACTTCGATTGATATTCAGAACCTAAAATATCGTCCACCAGCCATTTACATAATGCTGGCAAAGCCAAACAGATGCTTAAGTGCTCACGCTGCCCGCTGTGATAACCAGGTAACACGACGATGACCAACAAAATAACCAGCCAACGCAACCACCAAGGTACATTCGGTAAAACCCGGGCAACTTGATAATCTATAACGTAGCTAGCAGCCAGTGTAATAGTACCGATTAACGCCGTAAATACTGCCCAGCCGGAAATCCCGGTTAGATTGGCCAACAAAACCACCGGCAGGTAAAGAAAAACAATTAAGGGCGGATTGGTTTCCAGAATGTCTCGATAAAATAGCCCCCCATCCAATAAACGTTGCGCTTCGATAAGATAGGGAGCCGCATCATGATTAGGTGCCCAAACAAACACATGAACCCAGTAGATAAGACCAACCACCAACAATGCTATACTTGCCTTAACAAACTGTTCTGAAAAGTGGTTTGTATTAGTCAATTTTAAATTTGAAATCTCTATCATTGTTTCGCAAAAAATATTAGTTTGTTCTACAGGAGGTTAGGTCATCTATCTGTTGTTGAAAACAGAAATTGAGCATTTACTCTGCCATCATATCGCACGACGGGTACGTAGGTCAAAAGTCTATTCATGCATTAGTATTGAGCCGTAAACTCTTCGGCATTAAGCAAATCACTAAGTCTTGACCCTGTTATCCTTAATTGAGTAGCCAGCACGTTTTTAGCACCCCATCATTAATAAAGATGGGGTGCTAAAGAGCCTTAAGTTTATTGAATAAATAGCTGATTCGTCATTGTTGCAGTACACACGTTATAACTCGACAAAGGTGTTGCCGCCACTGTGTTAAGTGCTATACTTTTTGGCGTAGATAACGTTAAGTCCTCGTACGCACCAAAAGGATCGCTAGTGGGAGATGCTAACTTGTAGTACATAAACAAATCATTACCACAACCTATTGCATCCGCTAACTCCGCCTGCACAACCTGATTAATTCGAACATCGCTTTCAGCCGACTCAACGATAGCCTGATTGGTTCTATTAACCGTCAGGTCAGGACCACCTTCATACATCAGGGTTTTGAGTCCATAATAATTAGCCAGACTTTTGAATTTAGCACCATAGTCAATCCCACCGTGGTATAAAGACAACCCCGAAAAGCCCGGTAGTATGAGGTTTATACCCGTTTGTAGCGAAGCAAACAAACCTGCTATATCAGTATAAGCGGTCTGAGGTGAAAAATAAGGCGCACCGCCGATGCCGTACAGATATTGACTAGGCGCTCCAAAATTCGCATTTAGATACTTGAGTGAGTCCTCAGTATAGTATGGCTGTACATATTGAGACATATAAACAGGTCTGATCGTATTATTAATAGCCGATGAACCAAAAACACCCGCAAACAATTGACTTATTTTTAAGGTTTGATGGGCTGCTCTTCGGTATCCCCAATACCACTGGTTATTTATATTATCGTAATTTAGGGTCGGATCAGCGCCGGAACTGACATCGGCTACTGCTGCTGCGGTAAGATTATGGGTTTGAGAAAACATTCCGTTCCACAATTCATTACTGTACTCCACATAAACATGGATACCAGGTTTTAGCGTCTTCTTAATCAAGGTTGCTAACTGAACAACATAGTTATTAGCTGTCATATCATTTAAATTGACCTGATCAGGAATATTAATCCAGACATCTTTACCTGATGCATTAGCAAGCTGAATAACATATTCCCAGGCAATACCCAGTGAACCTTGTTGAGTCGGATCAGTGACCGACTTTCGAGTCGCCCAACCCGTTGCCGGATTAGAATTTGTTCCCAGCGCCTCCATCATACGAATGGTACTAAAGGGTGCGATTGCGTTTAAAATCTCAGAAGTAAATACTTGGCTAGTGCCATTAGCGTAACCAGGACGCAATAACTTTAAATTTTGAACGCCATTTGTGGTATTCAAAAATACAAGCGCAACTTGTTGATCGGTTGGTTGTACAATCACATCAGCCGTCGTGGTGTTGGTTGCAGAATTATAAACCTGGTTTTTAACTAACCCAAAGTTGTAGCCCCTTACAGTTGCCTGACCTGTAAAACTTAGTTTATAAGTCCCAAACATGCTTGGATACGTAGTGTTCAAAGGACGCGCTAAAGGGTCGCCAGGGTTGGTAATAAAATACACGCCAAAATCCGTTGTTGGCCATCCATTAGCATCCAAAGGTACTGGACAGTTTACAGGATCCCATGGGCACTTTAAGGATGCAAAACCTCGTGCCTGCTTCATCACATCAATAAAGGTGAGTTGTCTATCACCCCAATCGTTGACATACCCAATATTAATACCCATCTTAGAACCCGCATTAACGACAGAAGAGGTCGTCGTAATCGTTGCATTTTGGGTTACAGTGCTGCCATCCAAACCTGCGCAGGTCAATGTGTAAATGGTTGCACTATTTAAGGCTGGAGTGGTAAAAGTGCCTGATAATGCTTCAGCGCCTCTCCATCCTCCAGCGCCTACACAAGAGCTTGTACTGGTTGATAGCCACGTTAACACAGAAGTCGAACCCATCGCTATCGAAGAGGAACTGGCACTGAATGTCAGTGTGGGAGGCAATGGATGACCACCCACGGTAACAGATGCTGATTGGGCAACGGTGGACTTACCATCCAAACCTGTACATGTCAGTATAAAAACAGCTGAACTGGGCAAAGCCGCAGTAGTAAAAGTACCTGACAATGCTTGGGAACCTGTCCAGGTTCCGGATGCCAGACAGGACACCGTATTCGTTGATGACCACGATAATACCGAAGTTGCTCCCACTGCTATTGAAGCCGGGCTAGTCGTCAAAGTTAAAGTCGGTGCTGGTGGCGCTGCAACTGAAATCCTAGTCGTTTGAGCTACTGTTGTTTTTCCATCCAAACCTGTACAAGTCAGCGTATGGTCGGTTGCAGTAGTCAAAACGGGTGTGGTAAAGGTACCGGATACAGGTTTTGAACCTGTCCATCCCCCCGACGCTATACAAGATTTCGTATTCGCTGATGACCACGTTAATGCAGCCGTTGCATGGTAGGCTATTGAAGCTGGGCTAGGCTGCAAGGTTAAGGTCGGTGGTGGTGGTGCAACGGTAACACTAGCCGTTTTGGCTACTGTTGTTTTTCCATCCAAACCCGTACAAGTCAGTGTATAAACAGTTGTAGTGGTCAATACTGGCGTGGTAAAGGTGCCTGATACAGGCTTTGAACCTGTCCATCCCCCTGACGCTACACAAGATGTCGTATTCGCTGATGACCATGATAATACAGACGCCGCATTATAGGCTATTGACGCGGGACTAGCTGAAATAGCTATCGTTGGCAGAGGTATAACAACCGCTGCAACTTTTGTTGACGTTACCGCATAGGAGGAATTTATCCATAGCGTAATAAAGCCAAAGAGTAAAAAACCAGGTATATTTTGTGTTTTCATCGCCTTAAATCCTTTAGAACCTTCTTCAAAGAAAGTTATGCTTTACTTACAAAAACTAACGGAAATTAGCATTTAGCAAAAAATTACGATAAAACTACCGATCAAGTTGATCTGTTTAAATCACTCAAGAGATCATGCAGATAACTAGAGATCACCTAATCGATGGGTAATTCGACTTATGCCAACTGCTCTCGTTAGCTATGTCAGGAACTGGCAAAATTCGCTAGTATTTGATTTATGATAATGCACCTGGTTAAGCACACCAAAGGAATGAGGGTTATATCTTTATATGTTTTCATATCGGTCACCTTGAAGTTACTAGATGTTGAGCACACCAACCGAGCTAACTCAACAAATTTTGAAGATTAATGCATTATTTGTTTCAAATTTAATCCATGAATACAATTGTTATCTGTATTCATGGAAATAAAATATCAATCATTAAGACAATAAGTCCCACTTGCCCCTAAAATACCATTTAATCTAAAGCAAAGCAATATCTTTTTCTCGCAAATAACCTGCCCTAACATCGCCCTAAAAATATCGGGCATTTACCCAGAAATGCACAGCGATACTCGCAAAATAACCCAGTAAGATTACGGGTGTCCAACGCATGTGGAAAGCAAAAGAGTAGCCTTCCTTAATCAGACCAAGCAAAGCAACCCCAGGCGCAGAACCAATCGCCAACAAACTTCCGCCGACACCCAAAGTTAAAGTTAATAGTAGCCATTGACCCGTTACAAGATCTGGATGCATACTCAATACGGCAAACATTAAGGTTCCGTTATCTACGAATGCAGAGGAAAGACCTATAATCGTATTAGCCAGGGTAGGGCTAATAGATCCGAATAAAAAATGTGCAATGGCGTCAAGATAGCCAATAAATCCAAGGGCTCCAATTAACATCATCGCCCCATAGAAAAAAAGCAGCGTATCCCAATCCACAGTACTAATATTTTTAAAAATATCAAAGTCCTGTTTTTTATTATTTCGCGGTGCTTCTACTTGAAAGAGTTGGTAGACATGAGCAAAGTCACTTTTTACTTCATGAGCCGTTTTGGTCAAGTAGTAACTAAAAAACTGTAATAAACCAAGTCCCGCCATCATTCCTGCTGCTGGCGGCAGTTGCAAGACGATATTTGACCAAACCGTAATGGATAACGTGAGCATAAAAAGGAAAATCACCACCCTACTGCCACGACGTAACCAAATTTTACTTGTCGAAGCAGCAGGCGTTTCTTTAGGAACAAAAAAATGCATGACAACTGCCGGCACCAGAAAATTAACCATACACGGAACAGCTAAAGTGAAGAACTCATAAAATGGCAGGATTTTATTTTGCCAGACAAACAGCGTTGAAATACCACCTAAAGGACTTAAAGACCCCCCCGCATTGCTTGCTACAACAATATTTAGGCAAGCCAAAGCAACAAACTCTTTATTTCTTTTACCGACCGCAGCCGCAACAGAACCAAGTATCAAAGCTATCGCCATACCACTAATTACAGTAGAAAGCAGAAAAGCCAGAACACCTGTAATCCAGAATAATTGCCTATAACTATATTGCCTATTGAGTAGCCATATTCTAAGGGCGTCGAAAACCCCTCGCTCCTCCATAGCATTTAAATAAGTCATTGAGACCAGAATAAATAAAAACAACTCAATATAAGCTAACAAATTGCTTTCAAAAGCGAGTGCTGCTACTTTGGCTTCTCCTTGAAATGAGTAATAAATACATATCGCAAACCAAACTAAAGATGATCCTAAAACCATAGGTTTAGACTTACGTAATTCCAGTACTTCTTCTGACATGGCAGCTATGTACGCCAACACGGTAACAAATATGGAAAGGTAACCAACGATATGACTTGTTAAGCTAATCGGCTTAGGGGAATTTAAAACATCGGTTCCTTCGCCGGCAAAAGACACCAAAGGAAGTAGAAACAATAATCCGAGAGTTAAAAACTTTAATAAATTGCTATTCATTTATTTCCAGAATAATTATGTTAAATCGTGAATTCAGCCCGAAAATACGGCCTATCGTCAGACATTATAGATGCCACAAAAAGTTTTGTCCTTTAGCTTTGTCGACTAAATATAAAAAATCTCCTGTTCTAAAAAAAACACCCAATAAATGACTAATCTATCAGGGTGCTATTGAAAGTAAAGTGACACAGCAAAATTCTGCCTGAATTAATAACAGATTTGCCTTAAGCGGGTGACTTAGCCGTTATCACACATATTGCTATTTTGAGTATAGGGTGGGTTTACATAGAAGCGCATTAAGTGTTAGCATCCATACAAATAATAGCGCCGATAAGCTTTTGTATAAGTCGCCTTTACTGTTATAAACATATCTTATTGACTTTAGCAATTGGCTCTTAATCAATTTAATTTTAATAACTTTTCTTCAATTAGCCATAACTAAAAACTCAGAATATGATAACTAACAGATTTGTTGTAGGACTTAAACTATTCAAGCTTCAATGTAGAAAAGCTGTAGTCAGCAAAATAGGCTTATTAACCCCTTTCTTCAAATATGGTAATGCTAAACGCATCCTGTTTATTACCGAAGCCAATCCAATTGCACAAACACAAATATTTCCTTTTTTATTTTATGATCAAGCCTTATCAAAGCAGCCGTTAGCACTGCGTGAACTACCTTTAGATCGATTCAAATCCAATAATCATCCCTATCAGGGTCATCTGGATATCATTTTTTTACAAACCTGGTTCGATTATACAAATGATGAAATGAGCGCATTGATCGCGTCAATTAAACAGAAATGGCCACAAGCCAAGTTAGTCTATGCTGATTGGTTTGCAAATACCGATTTACGTTATGCTGAAGTTTTAGATAAGCATATTGATGCCTATTTGAAAAAAACCATCGTAAAAGATTTTAACCAATACTTGCGTCCTACTCTGGGTCATACATTACTAACCGATTATTATAACCGCTTATTTTTCCTGGAAGATAATGAGTTCAATTTTAAAATTCCTGAGAGCTTTCAAGAAAAAATATTTATAGGCTCTAGTTTTGTCTTTGCAGATTATCTTCTAAAGAGATTTCTTCTACCATTTCCTGAAAATGAAAATCGTAGCATTGATATTCATGCGCGACTTGCTATCTCAGGCACCCCCTGGTATCAAGGGATGCGCCAACAATGTTTTGATAAAGTGCAGAATTGTGCATCCAAAAATAAGCTGGTTAGTCAAGATAGAGTCTCTAATGACGTTTTTTTAGAGGAACTTTTGGACTCTAAAATTTGTTTTAGTCCTTTTGGCTATGGTGAAGTCTGTTGGCGAGATTTTGAGGGAATGTGTACAGGAAGTTTAGTGTTCAAACAAGATATGTCCCACGCAATTTGTAGCCCCGATATATTTATACCTTATGAAACTTACATACCTTTGGCTTATGATTTAAGCGACTTTGATGAGAAATTGGATTATTACCTTACAAATCCAGCAGAGCGGACACGAATTGCCCGCAACGCTTTTCAACGGATACATAGTTATTTTATAAATGACGAGTTTTTACAAGATATGCGCCCTTTTTTGGAAAGTCTGGATTTATAAGCTACACGATAACTGATGACAACGACAACTGAAATTTTTCCTTGGAACGACAACTTTAATACCGGCATTGATACTATTGATCAGCAACATGTTAAATTAGTGGCGTTAATTAATAAACTTGCGGATAATTTATACGGTCTATTGGACACTAACGGACTGGATAGTATTTTTACCGAGTTACTGTCTTATGCGGATTATCACTTCCATACAGAAGAAGCTATCTGGACAAAATACTTTAGAAATAACCAACTAGTACTAAACCATAAGGACGCCCATCGGCAGTTTTTTTATAGCCTGCAGAACCTGAAAAACGAAGTAAATACCGAACAACCCTTTAGTCAGGTTATCTCGAAAATCATTTCGTTCTTAACTCATTGGTTGGCTTACCATATTTTAAATAATGATATGCACATGGCTCATCTCGCTCTAGCAATAGAGTCCGGGTTATCTTATGAAGAAGCGAACATTAACGTTAAAGACAAAATGACTAAGGCCACGCAGGCTCTCATTGAGATTATTCTCTCAATGTATGACAAGCTTTCAATTCGTACCCTGCATTTAGTGAGTGAAATACGTGAGCGACAAAAAGCCGACGTAAAACTTCTTCTCGCCGCTAATGTATTTAAAAACACATTCGATAAGATTTGTATTACTGACTCAGACTTTCAGATTGTGGATGTTAATCCGAAGTTTTGTGAAATTACCCACCTTAAGTATGATGAACTAATCGGGTGCAATTTAAAAACACTTAAACCTGCCCTTGATGACCAGGAATTCTCACCTATTTTATGGGAAAACGTCAAAAATAAAGGATACTGGTCTGGTGAAATTCGATATCCGGTTCAAAAAGGCAAAATCGAATCCGAATGGCTAACGCTCTCTTCAATCAAAGATGACCTGGGTACTATTACCAACTATGTTGGTGTATTTTCTAATGTATCTCAATTGTTAAAACGAAAAAACACACTTGAATCTTTGGCAAATTATGATGTTCTGACCCATTTACCCAATCGATTTCTGCTTAAAGATCGTTTAGAACAGGCTATCGTTAATTCCAACAGAAACTTTGAAAGATTTGCTGTTTGCTATCTGGATTTAGACAACTTTAAACCAGTGAACGACCGATTTGGTCATGCCGCTGGCGATCAATTATTGTGTGAAGTAGCGAATCGGTTTAAAAGAATTATCAGACGAAATGACACAGTAGCGAGAATCGGCGGCGATGAGTTTGTCATTATCCTGAGACAGATTAAAAATGAAGAAGATTGTAAGGATATATTAAGTCGATTATTAGTTGATATCAGTCAACCCATCCAAATTGGTACAGAAACTACCCTGGTTACAACGAGTATTGGCGTGGCCATTTATCCACAACATGGCCACGATTTTGAATCTTTGCTAAAAATAGCAGATAAAGCCATGTATGCCTCTAAACAACTAGGAAAATCACAGTACCACTTTGCTTCAGATTAGGCTAAATGAGCTTGCGTTATACTGCTACCTGAGGGAACGCTATGAGTCAACCACACATTACCACCAATCGTAGAACCTTTACCGATGGTAATGCGACCCAAAATGGTGGCTCCCGCATAAATAACAACATCATCCTCGACGATCGGATGCCTTGCCATCCCTTTTACCAGTAAGCCCGAACTGTCTTTTTCAAAACGTTTAGCGCCCAAAGTAACGGCCTGATAAACACGCACACGTTTACCAATAACAGCGGTTTCTCCAATGACAACACCCGTACCATGATCAATGAAAAAGCTGTCACCAATTTGCGCACCCGGATGAATATCAATACCCGTGGCAGAATGCGCAATTTCAGAAATAATCCGGGCAACCAGTGGCGCACCCAACTCATAAAGGATATGAGCTAAGCGGTGATGAATAATCGCTGTAATCCCAGGATAGCAAACCAATACTTCATCGGGACTTCTTGCCGCAGGATCGCCTTCATAAGCGGCCTGAATATCCGTATCCAGCAGTTTTCTAGCAACCGGCAATCGAGCAGCAAACTGCCGGGCAATAATGATAGCCTGTTCATGATCTGCTTCATTAACACCTTGCAACCCAGACACAAAGTGTAACTCTCGGCTAATTTGTTTATATAGATTACGTAACAAGTTTTCTAGTGTATGCCCGACAAAATAATCAATACCTTCTTCATTCAAATCCGGCAAACCCAGACGGTTTGGAAACAATACCGCTCCCAAACCCTCCAGAATAACCTGTAGTTCTTTACGAGAAGGTAGCTTAGGCGGATTATGACGCCGACTTCTACTTTCCAACGATTGCACACGCAAATCACGCAATTCAGTAACTATACTATCAATCCCCCAGTCATAATACCCATTTAGAGGGTAGAAGTCATTCATGCGGCCAGCCCGCCCTCATCAAATAAACCTTCAAACAAAATAGAACTTAAATACCGTTCACCCGAATCAGGTAAGATAACTACAATAGTTTTACCTGCATTTTCAGGACGCTTAGCAACACGCGCTGCCACAGCCACCGCTGCACCACAGGATATACCGGCAAGAATACCCTCTTCTTGCGTTAATCTGCGTGCATAAGCAACCGCTTCTTCATTACTTACTTGCTCAATCTCATCAACAAGGGATAAATCAAGTATGGCAGGCACAAAACCCGCACCAATACCCTGGATTTTATGGGGGCCTGGTTGTAGTGGTTGACCTGCACGGAATTGAGTAAGAATCGGACTCGCTGACGGCTCTACAGCAATTGAAGTAATCGCCTTACCTTTTGTTTGTTTAATGTAGCGGGAAACCCCAGTAATAGTACCGCCTGTACCGACACCAGAAATAAAAATATCCACCTCACCATCGGTATCATTCCATATTTCAGGCCCTGTGGTCTGTTCATGAATGGCAGGATTTGCCGGATTTTTAAATTGTTGTAATAATACATAACGGTCTGGATCAGAAGCCGCGATTTCTTCGGCTTTTGCAATAGCCCCACTCATGCCTTTTGCGCCTTCTGTTAATATCAGCTTTGCACCATAAGCGACGAGCAATTTTCTACGCTCTATACTCATAGTCTCAGGCATCGTTAATGTTAAAGGTATGCCGCGTGCAGCCGCGACAAACGCTAATGCAATGCCTGTATTACCACTAGTCGGCTCAATTAACTCTTTACCCGACCCTAATAAACCTCGCTGCTCAGCATCCCAGATCAAGGCAGCACCTATGCGACATTTAACCGAATACGCTGGATTACGGCCTTCAATTTTTGCCAGAACAGTCGCAGAGGAATCTTCAATAATGCGGTTAAGCCGTACTAAAGGCGTTTTTCCTATGGACTGAGAATTATCTTTATACCAATTTGACATACAGTTACCTATTGATTAATTTGCAAAAGTGAATAGCAGGACTAAATTTTACCCACAAAAAAAGCCAGCGATCCCAACATCGGGGAGGCTGGCTTCCAGTTGTCCGGTCAGCTTGCAATATTCGGATTAAAATACTCTACACATTATATTTTGTCAACCAATCCATATAGAGAATGGACATCCAATGTGGTTAAAGCATCACGATTTACCTGTCGTTTTTTCCTTTGGTTTATTTTCTTCTTTCGGTTTATTATCCTGTTTCGACGATGACTCAACGATCTTCACTGTCTCGCCTTCAACCAATAAATCTGAAGGACTCGCCACCAACAGATGATTTAAATCTATTCCCTCCACTATTTCGACTTCCCTTCCAAAATCCCGGCCTAACTTAACCGGACGAAAAGCGATATGTTTTTCCGCATCGACCGTGACCACATGGGTTCCAGCCTGATCGACCACCAACACATTGGCAGGTACCACCAATGGACTGGCTTTGCTACTGACCACATTGATAGATATTTCCACATAAGAACCCGGTAAAATTTTACCGTCACTATTCGGTAGCGTGATAAACATCAGCCTCATATTAATACCCTAGTTGAGACTCTGCCTCTATTAAAAATGCTGTCATACCTTTGTATTCCCACAACATAGCCACCACAGGGATATCAATGGTTGGAAAAATATCCGTTGGCATGTTGCGCAGCACATAGGGTGTGGACAATAGAATAAGTAAAGCCGCTACTATAAAAGTGTATGGGCGACGTAAAGCAATATGAACAATCCACATAACGTTAAATAATTCGATGAGGTAATAAATTGGTTTTTATGTTTATGCTGAGCGTTATTTAAATAAAGTGGTCAATATCATGTTAAGTCTCATAATATTACGTGAATAATGAGACTACTCACCATAAAACCATGCAATTAATGAGCCAGAAAATACAGCAACAACTCATTACCTGATATAAATTATGCTCTGATAACGATTACAATCATTAACCGCTCAATCCAGAGTAACTTATCCTGTAAAATAGTAAGCCAAGCAATAAAACACTGCTGATAAATAAGCACCCTATCAGCAACAGCTGACCAAGAAACAACAGCACGCTCTTGTTACCACACCTTGACAAGCTAACTAATCAATCAGTTAATCAATGGCATAAATTATGCTGAACTCGCTGAAGTATCTAACACTACATAAATCAGAATCCACCCATGAGCAAATACACCCTCCACATCAATGGCAACATAAAAACAGTCAGTGTTGCTTCTGATACCCCCTTGCTGTGGGTATTAAGAGATAACTTAAGCCTTGTCGGCACTAAATTTGGCTGTGGTATCGGTCAGTGCGGAGCCTGCACTGTGCATATCGATGGCGAACCCACCCGAGCCTGTCAAACCCCTATTTCTACTCTAGGTAATCGTAAAGTAACCACTATCGAAGGCCTTGACCCTAAAGGAGAGCATCCTTTACAAAAAGCCTGGCAAGAACTCGACGTACCTCAATGTGGTTACTGTCAGACCGGACAAATCATGACCGCTGCAGCTTTACTGAAAAAAACACCCAAGCCTTCAGATGCGGACATCGATAAAGCCCTTGCCGGAAACCTCTGCCGCTGCGGCACTTATCTCAGAATACGAAAAGGTATTCACCTCGCCGCCGAAATAGCCACCAAGGAGTCAGCATGAACGATCAACAGTTAGAAAATGCCAGTCGCCGTGACTTTATGCGAAAGTCAGTACTGGCTAGCAGTGGACTCGCCCTGGGTTTTTATTTTAATAGCGCCGACAGCGCAACAAAACAGGTTGCCAAACCCTCTACTGTTGCTGAAACCAGTATCTTTAAACCCAATGCCTTTATTCACATCGCCACGAATGGTACGGTCACCTTAATCAGTAAACAACCCGAAATCGGTCAAGGCATTAAAACGTCTTTACCGATGGTCATAGCAGAAGAGTTAGAGGTTAACTGGAAAGATGTAGTCATTTTACAAGGCGACCTAGACCCTATTTATGGCAGTCAGAGTGCCGGAGGTTCTCGATCTACGCCCACTAATTACGAAGAATTTCATAAGTTAGGTGCTACTGCTCGCACAATGCTCATCAGCGCCGCCGCTGACATCTTAAAAGTACCCGTTTCTGAACTTATAGCAAAAGACAGCGCGGTTCATCATTCAGCAACCGGAAAACACCTGAGCTATGGTCAACTGGTCGAAAAAGCCGCGACCTTAGCCGTCCCTAAACCTGAAACCGTTAAACTAAAAGACTCAAAAGAGTATAAATTACTGGGCACGCGCATTAGTGGTATCGATAACCCTAGCGTGGTTACCGGCAAACCGTTATTCGGTATTGATGTACAACTACCCGGTTTACTTTATGCTGTCTACGAAAAGTCACCGGTGTTTGGCGGTAAAGTAGTCAGTGCTAATCTGGATAAAATCAAATCATTGCCCGGTGTTAAATACGCCTTCATCATAGAAGGTGGTTCAAATCTGAAAGGCTTATTGCCGGGTGTTGCTATTGTCGCTGATTCAACCTGGTCAGCGTTTAGCGCCAGAAAACAACTCGAAGTTGTTTGGAATGACGGTACGGGTGCAACGGAAAGCTGGGCGGGTTTTACAGCACAGGCAAAAGCCCTATCAACCAAGCCAGGTACTGAAGTCTTACGTAATGATGGTGATGCAAAAGCCGCCCTCAAAAGCGCAGACAAAACAGTAGAAGCGTCTTACAGTTACCCATTCATTTCACATGCCAGTATAGAACCACAAAACTGTACGGCCTGGTTTAAAGACGGTACCTTTGAACTTTGGGCGCCCACCCAAAACCCAGAGGCTGGACAAAAGATCATTACCGAAACATTGGGCATCCCTAAAGAAAAAATCACCCTGCATATTACTCGCAGTGGTGGTGGCTTTGGTCGACGTTTAATTCCAGATTATATTATCGAAGCCGCAGCCATTGCCCAACATGTAAAAGAGCCGGTGAAGTTAACCTGGACACGAGAAGATGATTTACGCCATGATCAATTTCGTGCCGGTGGCTTTCATTTCTTGAAAGGTGGCATTAATCAACAAGGTAAACTTATTTCATGGCAAAACCATTTTGTTACCTTTGGCAATAAAGTGCTTAAAGACGGTAAGTCCACTTTAGAGTTGGGTAGCGGTGCGAACTTATCAGGCGATGAGTTTCCAGGTCGTTGGGTTGAAAACTGCCTGCTTGAACAAACACCCTTGGAATGTAATATTCCTATGGGGCCTTGGCGTGCGCCGCGCAGTAATGTATTAGCTTGGGTGTTTCACAGTTTTATTGACGAACTGGCTCATGCAGCAGGACGTGATCCTTTAGAGTTTCGGTTAGACATATTGGGTAACAAAGACTTTATACCGGGCACCGGTAAACAAGGTATTCCTTATGATGTTAACCGAATGAAACACGTGTTGCAGCATGTGGCTGAGAAAGCTGACTGGGGTAAAAAAACTTTTCCTAAAGGCCAAGGGCAAGGCATCGCGTTTCATTTTAGCCATCTGGGTTATATTGCCCACGTAGCGGAAGTCACTGTTTCTAAAACAGGTAATCTTAAAGTTGACCGGGTGGTTGTATCCACTGACATTGGTGCGCAAATTGTTAATCTCAGCGGTGCTGAAAATCAGGTGCAAGGTTCTGTGATTGATGGCTTAGGCGCACTGATGTTTCAAGATTTGAATATCGAAAAGGGTCGTATTGTCCAAGGTAATTTCGGCGATTATCCGATGATTCGTATCAATGATGCACCGACTCAAGTCGATGTACATTTTCTTAAAACCGAGTATCCGGTGACCGGACTGGGCGAGCCTGCACTTCCGCCATTAGCACCCGCCGTTTGTAATGCCATCTTTGCTGCGACGGGTATTCGGGTACGAGAATTACCGCTATTAAAAACTGATCTAAGCTGGAGTTGAGGGATAACATCATGGCTAATAAAATCAACCACCTGATTGACGCTTACCAGCGTCTCACCCAAAAAGCTGAGAATTGTGTACTCGCAACCATTATAGAAACCTTCGGCTCGACTTATCAAAAAGCCGGTGCGAGAATGTTAATAACGACCGAAGGAGAGCTGATTGGTTTATTGGGAGGGGGATGTTTTGAAAGAGATTTAATTGAACAGGCGCTCACTGTGTTTGAAACCGGCGCACCGAAAACGGTCTTTTATGACATGCGCTCCTCAGATGATATTATCTGGGGCTTGGGACTGGGTTGTAATGGAGCGGTCAGAGTATTTTTACAATTGCTAAAAGCAGAAGAACAGTTTGCGCCGTTAAATACCCTGATTGACGCAGCCGAAAATAATGCTCAAAGTATTATGGTCACGGTCGTGGAGTCTGAATACAATGATTTTCCGGCGGGCTATAGCTTATTTGTGCCGACAACAACGACAAATAATCGTGAACTGCTATCCACTGCACCCTTCCCTTTTACGAGTGCTGCTCTGCAAACCATTGAGAAACAAAAACCGCATATTGAAACGCACGTTATTAATAGCCAAACCATTAAAGCCTTTTACGAACCAATACATCCTCCTCTACGTTTACTTATTCTGGGTGCCGGTGCTGATGCTATCCCCTTAACCCAATTTGCCAGGTTACTCGGCTGGCGTATAACAGTCGTTGACCATCGACCGGGGTATATTATCAAAGACCGCTTTCCTCACGTGGATCAATTACTTTACAGAACACCGGAAACCCTCCATGATGATCTGGACATCAATCAGTTTAACGCGCTGATAGTGATGACCCATAATATCGAATATGACCAACGCTATCTTAAAGCACTGGTTTATTGTGAAATACCTTTTATAGGCTTACTGGGTCCCGTCCATCGTAAGATTAAGTTATTACAATCACTGGGAAATGACGCTTCGAAAATTTCGTCACGGGTTTTTGGGCCGGTGGGTTTAGACATTGGTGCCGAAACACCCGAAGAGATAGCCTTATCAATCGTGGCAGGTATTCATGCTGAATTAAACAAACGTAATGGGCAGCAACTCAACGGTGATCACTATGGACATTTATCCGACTATGTCCAGCGATAAGGTCTACGCTATCGTTTTAGCGGCTGGCACTTCGAGTCGTCTTGGGCATAATCCCAAACAATTACTGAACTGGAACAATCGACCGCTGTTAGAACACGCACTCCTCAATGTTCAAGCCATTTTGCAGGAGCGTATCATCGTTGTACTCGGTGCGCACAGCCACGCAATAGAAACGGGTATTAATCTAAACGCCTTTAAAACAGTTTTTAACCCTGACTGGCAACAGGGCATAGCTTCTTCGATACGAGCAGGTATTCAGGCATTACCTGACAACGCAACGGCTGCGCTTATCGTATTGAGTGATCAGCCTTTGATTAGGTCTGAACATTTTCAATGCTTACTGACTACGTGGGAAAGCTCACCGACTCAGATTGTAGCCAGTGAATATCATCAATCGGTGGGCGTACCTGCCCTATTCCCTGCCCGATTCTTTACACCGTTACAATCGCTTCAGGGCGATCAAGGCGCTAAGTCGTTATTAATTAAATTTGAAAAGGAATTAATAACAATTCCTTTGCCAGAAGCCGAACTCGATATTGATAGCATAGAAGACTTTAATGATTTAAAAGATCATTAGGCTAGCTGATGCCTTTCCAATCATGCGACAGCATAGGATAAAAAAATGCCCCCCCCCGCAGCGGGTATCCAGACTTCATTCTCACCATTTTCCTGGGCAGAACTCTTTCATAACTTCGGCATCACCGTTCTGGATTAGATGTACGCTGGATGGCATACCGATCACTGCGGGCTGGCAATCATTCACATCCCAACTACAAACTACGTACCGTAGCCTCTCCTGAACTTATTCCACAGAAAACTCCCGCATCATCCCCATATCCTCATGCTCAAGGTTATGACAGTGATACATAAACAACCCTTTGAAATCTTGAAAGGGCTTAATGATTTTAACCCGCTCACCGGGCATGACTAACACCGTATCTTTAAAGCCTCCTTCGATAAAGCCGTCTTTTACAGTCGCATAATCGTCACTTTCCGCTACGCCAATAGAACGACTCAGGATCTGGAATGATTGACCATGCAAATGAATGGGGTGCGCCATTGACATCATGGCACCCATACCCGCCGCCATACCTTCACCACCCATCATGCCCATGCCGCCCATTTTATGACCATCACCTTCCGCATTCTCACTATTGCCATGATGCATTCCTCCCATCATACCACCCATGCCTCCACCGCCCATCATACCCATGCCGCCCATTTTATGACCTTCTGCCTGCGGCTTATCATGACCCGGCTGCATACCCTGCTCTTGGTCTTTAGATTTATCATCGCCATGCCCGCCACCGCCGCCATGCGCATGAAAAATCTCCATCAGTTGTATCGTGTTAATGAGTATACGCTCGCTAGGCAAGGCATCATTATAGGCATAAGGCCGACCATTCAATAACATGGACATCGGCCCTTCAGAAATGGCAATAGGAACGGGTTTATTAGGGTTGGCAGTATCACTGATTTGATAATGATGATAACTGGACAAGGAATTAGGTAATGCTGGACTATCACTGACCTGCCGTGTTACTTTAACAGTCAAGAGTGGATAGTCACTACCGATCGGCAATCCCATTTGATGCATACGGCTCGCATGCCCCATCATCCGCTCGGCCATTTTTGGCAACACACCCGAAAAGGAACTACTACGCAATACCAGTTGAGAGCCTACATTTCGGCCACTAAAATCAGCCCATACATCCAGGCGCTCACCCGGAGCCAACATCACATAAGATTTATGAACCGGAGATTCCAGTAAACCACCATCAGTGCCAATCACCGTAATCGGTGAGTTATCGTCCCAGGCCAACTTATAAATACGGGCATTTGAGCCGTTGAGTATTCTAAACCGATAAGCGCGACTGGCCACATCAAGATTAAAATCAGGACGACCGTTAATGAGTATCTTATCACCGTAAAAGCCCATCATACGGTCACGCATATGACTCGCATAAATCAACTGATTATTATTATCAAACCGACGATCCTGAATCACAAGGGGAATTTCGTACTCACCGTCCGGCAAGCCCAATTTCTGTTCTTCTTGATCATTGACCAGAATAGCACCCGCTAGTCCACGATAAACCTGGCTAGCAGTCAAATTATGTGGATGTGGATGATAAATGTTCATACTGGCACGATTAAGCATCTCAAACTCATAAACATAGAGCTGGCCTTTGTCGATAGCGTACACAGGATGACCATCCATCACTGCCGGCACATGTAACCCGTGCCAATGAGCGATAGTGGGCTCATTCAGTTCACTGCGAAAATTAATGCGGATTTTTTGGCCTTTTTCAAAACGTAAAATGGGACCTAAATAGGAACCCGGTATCTCGGCCACTGTATTAGTAGGACCTTTAATTAGCTTTGCAAAGTATTGGAAAACCTGTGTCGGTTGACCTGAAAGAATAGAAATTGTTGATGGTTTGCTCAGTAAATCGATTTCTACATCGGGATGAAAGTTAGGGGATACTTTATTGGGTGCCTTTTTAGGCATTTCACTCATGCCTTCCATAGCCTGTAACCAGCTGGGTAATCCTGCCCCAACTAAGAGACCGGCGCCAGTCTTCGCAAAAAAGCGCCGACGAGATAGATTAATTGAATTGTGCATTTCCTCTCCTAGACCTTGATAGGTTCATTATTATTAAATATCAACCCCAATAAAAAATAAGGCTCTACGTTATTAACGAAGAGCCTTAATTCTAGTTATTGTTTTATTATTATTTTTAAGCGTCAGCCGAGAGTGATATTCTGATTTTTTTCATTGCGTTTTGTTCAAGCTGACGAATTCTTTCTGCGGAGACATTATAGCGCTCCGCCAACTCATGTAAGGTAGCTTTTTTTTCAGCTAACCAGCGACTGGATAGAATATCAAAACTACGTTCGTCCAGCTCTGCCATTGCAACTGACAATAAATCCTGACCGTGTCCTTCCCAATCTGCATTTTCAAGTATGACAGAAGGATCAGCTTCATATTGGTGAAGGTAATTGGCAGGATACGCACCTCCTTCTTCTACAGATTCATCTACTGGCATATCAAACGATATATCATGACTACCTAAGCGTTTCTCCATTTCATAAACATCACTCAAATCAACATTCAAGTCTTCTGCAATGGCCATAGCTTCTGTATTGGACAACCAGCCTAAATCCTGTTTTGATTTACGTAGATTAAAAAACAGCTTGCGTTGCGCTTTAGTCGTGGCAATCTTCACAATGCCCCAGTTTTTAATCACATATTCATGAATTTCCGCTTTAATCCAATGCACAGCAAAAGACACCAAACGCACGCCAATATCAGGATCGAAGCGCTTAACGGCTTTCATTAAACCGATGTTACCTTCTTGAATAATATCTGGCATGGACAAGCCATAACCACTATAACCTCTGGCGACATGCACCACGAAGCGTAAATTAGTCATGACCAATTCACGAGCCGCCTCTAAATCGCCCTGATCTCTAAATCTTAATGTTAAATCACGCTCCTGTTCAGATGTTAATCTAGGCATCTGACGAACTAAATTTAAATAGGCATCAAATGTTCCAACAGATAAATTAATAGGTAAAGCTAATGCATTACTCATAACAACTCCAAGAAAAAAACTTTATGTAGAATTTTAGCACTCTCTAACCAAGTGTGCTAATAATTTTTTACAAGGTATTTTTAACTAGCCTTAGTGTATTGGAGCTGAAAAACCAGCACAGCCCATGAACCTATTACACCCAGTAATGACGATAAAAAGATTAACGCAATCGTTTCTGTAAAGTTTAAAAAAAGTAAATGAAAGCTCCCTCCGTAAAGCTCTGATAACGCTTCAACAGAATGATTTAATATCAACATCAGTAGTGCCACAATAAACCATGCCAATACACCAGAAATAAAACCAATCCAAAAGCCTGTGTATAAAAATGGTCTTCGTATAAAGGCATCAGTAGCACCCACTAACTTTGAAATAACCACTTCATCACGACGATTGTGTAACTCTAAACGCACTGAATTACCCACTATAAATAAGACCGCCGTTCCTAAAAGCAAACTCAGTAAATTAGCAAAAAGACGTGCTAATGAAATAATTGACTGAAGACGATCAACCCACTGTAAATCCATCTGGGCAAAATCCACCTCCGGTGATTGCTGAAAATTCTTCAATAATTCACTCAATTCTTCTTTATCATTTAGGGCATTTTTAGGTAAAACCTGGAGCACAATGGGCAGTGGATTTGTTTCCAGAGCATTGATAGCCGCACCAAAACCGCTGTAAGTTTTAAACTCTTGTAATGCCTGCTCTTTAGTTATTAACTTTACCGATTGCACGTTTTTATCCAGCTTAATGCTGTCGACTAATTTCTTGGCATGCGCTTCCGAAACGTCATCACGCAAAAACAACGACATTTGATTACTGGTTTCCAGATTAGCGGTCAACTGCTGGAGATTAGATACCAAGATATAAAAGCCACTGGCCAGCGAAATAGCAATCGCTAACACCGAGATAGTCATCATTGAAACAAACGGTGTAGCGACAAGTCGACCCAGACTCGAAAACAAAGCCTGTGCATGTTGATCACGATAGGCATTTAATTTATCTTTAAAATTTCCACCCGCCTTAGCAGTCTGGCGAATTTCCGGTTTTACAGCTCTGACCGGAGGATCTTTCTTAATACGGTTTTTGTTACTCCGTTTCATAATTTAACTCGAAACTAATTGACCATGGTCTAATTTTAAGACCCTGTGATTAAGTTGTGTAATTAATGAAATATCATGTGATGCAATTAAAATAGTTACACCTACCCGCTGAAACTGACCAAACAAAAACATAATTTCTTCTGACAAATCAGGATCCAGATTGCCCGTTGGTTCATCGGCGATAATAATGGGTGGCTTGTTAACCACTGCACGCGCAATGCCGACCCGCTGTTGCTCCCCTCCGGAAAGCGCCAAGGGATATTTTTTTTCTTTGCCTGTTAAACTCACCTTATCTAACGCCGCTCTAACTCGCCGTGTTACTTCATGATGACCATAACCTGCTATTACTAAAGGCAAAGCCACATTATCAAAAACAGTTCTATCGTGCAACAACTTATAATCCTGATAGATAAAGCCCATTTTTCTTCGTATGTACGGTAATTGACTTTCTTTAGCGAGACTTAAATCTTGACCATCTAATAATATCTGACCTCGACTAACACGCTCCATCACCGCAATAAGCCGCAATAAAGTGCTTTTACCGGCCCCCGAGTGTCCTGTGAGAAACGCCATTTCGCCACGCTGCAAATGAAAGCTGATGTTGCGTAATACGTCGCCAGTCTCTGCGTAGCGCTTGCTAACATTGACAAAATTTATCATAAGAATCTAGTCTTTCACAAATAAGGCATTAACAAATAATTCAGCATCAAAATCCTGTAAATCATCAATACCTTCCCCTATACCGATAAATCGAATAGGAATCCCGGTATGTTTTGCCAAGGCAAAAATAACCCCTCCTTTTGCAGTCCCATCTAATTTTGTTAATACTAAACCTGTTAGAGCAACAGTTTCATTAAAAAGTTTTGCCTGCGACAAGGCGTTTTGTCCCGTCCCGGCATCTAAAACCAACAAAACCTCATGAGGAGCCGCTTCATCGAGTTTCCCCATAATGCGCTTAACCTTCTTTAACTCTTCCATTAAATTTGATTTTGTATGCAAACGCCCTGCAGTATCGGCAATTAACACATCGATACCTTTAGCTTTTGCAGATTGCAGACCATCATAGATTACCGAAGCTGAATCTGCTCCGGTGTGCTGAGCTACAACTGGAATACCATTACGCTCCCCCCACACTTGCAACTGTTCAACCGCTGCGGCTCTAAAGGTATCACCTGCGGCTAGCATCACACTGTTTCCTTGTGCCTGCAAACGTTTTGCCAATTTCCCGATGGTTGTAGTCTTTCCAGCCCCATTAACACCCACTACCAGGATAACAAAAGGTGTATCCTGAACCGGTATTTCAAGCGGCAAACTACACGGTTTTAGAATACTTAACAACTCATATTTTAAAGCAGTTGACAAGGCTTCTCCGTCCGTTAACTGGTGCTTTTCAAGACTATTTGTTAAGTGCCTGATAATTTCAGTAGTGGCATCAATCCCTACATCGGCCATCAGCAGGTTAGCTTCGATCTCTTCTAATAATTCATCATTAACTTCTTTTGAACCCAGTGGCAAACTTGATAATAAGCCACTTAAACCCGAACGGGTTCTTTTTAATTGAGATTTAAGACGTAAATATAAAGATTCAGGTAAAGGTTCTTCATAGGGTGGCTCAAACTTGGCTTCAAATGACACTACCCGTTCTTGCTGTGGTTGACTATGAATAGCATCAACAGGGTCAGTTTTGACCCGACCATATCGACTATAAAAGCTAATTGCCAACAACGGTAACATGAGTATTACCGCAAGACCTTGATGAATCGAAACGAACCACAATGGCAAGGACAATTTTGCGCTGATAATGGTAAAACCAATCAACGTAAACAACAGCCCGCCCAACCACAAACCAGCCGTTCTTACTGATTTTAAAGAATTGATTGCAGTTGCACCAAACATCACGGCGCTTAACAGCACAAATACCAATAACGTACCTACTCTATGTAGCCAATTGACCGCTATCCAAGCATCAGGCGAAATAACACCGAAATCTCCTGTAAATATTCCCCTGGTTAAGTCTAAGGCACCTGCATAATCACCTTCAGGCCACCATAAGCCATTACATTGTGGAAAACCAGCACACGCCGAAGCAGCGTGATTAGCACTGACCCACACGCCCAGAATAATTTGTATCCCTAACACAAGCATGGCAAAACGAGTTAGAAGTATAAGGCCTTGGCGTCTACCTTCATTGACTTTTATTGGTTCTACTGCTGATGGATTAGCACGTAAATACAACCCAAACAGCAGCCAAAAAGTTAGCATACCTAATAATACATGACTAGTAATGACAAGAGGCATATTAAGAACAACTTTTGCCGAAAGACCTAGTGCAGCTTGTACAATAACTAATACCAATACGAATAAAGAGGTCAAAATGGCTGCCAACTTACCCTGTTGTTGTCGCCATGCAGTTAAAGTCAAAATCAGAACAGACAAGCCTAAAGTCGTTGTTAAATATTGATGAACCGTTCCGTTTAGTATTGTAATTAAATCCGGGGTAAACCCACCCGGTTCTACATTAGCCAACCGAACTAATGAACCCAATACAAGAATTATTAACGTTAAAACAACGCTAAAAAGTGTTAATTTTCTAAACATTCTGTTTCCCACTAACCAATTTGTGAAATTCTAAGTAGATGCATAAGGTCATCTTTCACTTTATAAGCATTAAAACCTGGCTCATATTGCATCATTAAATTCCCTAGTGGATCGATTAAAAACAACATTCCATCTGGAATATTTCCCTTTCTAATAGCCAATATTTTTTTAACAGCATCCAGACTCGGCTTAACTCTAATCAGATCCGAATTAAGAGCAACTTCGCGATTTTCGTTAACAATTAAACGGTTTATCAAATGATCATCTATTTTGTTTTCTTCATGCAATAAACTCGAATAAAGTGCTTTACTATTTTTGTCGTCCAAACGATTTAGCCGCCATAACAACGTATCTTTTAGCCACCATTGTTGAGCAACGTCTTGAGACGGCTCTTTAAAAACAATAACTACACGTCGTGTACGCGGTAATTCTTTGTTTAACATAAGTCTTAATTGCTTTGTTTTAAGCAGTGCATCTAAACAGACTTCATTACAACCCGTATTTGGAATTACATTAACTATTAACCAATGCCCCGGTAATTCCCCAATATTGCTTGTTGAGAATAAATCAAACCCAGAAAAGTCTGTGCGACTTATAGCCACTGAAGGAATAACAAGCTGTCCGGTATTGGTAGTTCCTTTGACTAAGCCAGGGTGTTCTTTCAATCCCCAAGCAATTAAAAATGGAATAATAGTCATTCCAAAAATAATAATAATTAAGCGTTGATTTTTCTTTAGCTGATTATTCTTTTGTTGATTATTCATTTTTACTTCTTTTTATACTATACCAAAAAAATAGTACTGTTAGAGTAGCTGCCAAAGCAAACCATTGAACAGCGTAGGCCAGATGTTGCTCTGGTGGCATAATCGTTGTAACTTGCCATTCTCTTTTAAACCCTTCAGGTAAATTCTTATCTAACTCAACCTGGAATATTGCTACTGAATAACCTAGTTTTTCAGACAATACACGGGCATCAACTACTTGTAAGACTGAAGGCCAACCCTTCGTCGGTATTTCTGCACCGGCTAACTTGAGACCGACACTAGGGAAATTATTTATCCGTCCCTTGAGTAGGCTTTGCTCAGTTACAATCTGTATATCGGGTAAAATTGATCTATCCTGATTTAAAGGCACCCAACCTCTATTGACTAATACGGCTTTCGATTGACCTGCTATTATAAAGGGGGTTAATACAAAGTAGCCGACCCGCCCATTACTGACTTGATTATCTATCAAAAATTGATGTGATTGATCATAATGTCCAATGGCTTGAACGTTTTTATATCGAAGTGACTCAACATCACCAGTAATCACACTAGTCAACTCTAGAATTTCTGATGAGGCTAACCCTTGTTTTTGTTGCTCAAAGAAGGATCTTTTTTGTTCAGCTCGTCCTAATTGCCATATACCCAGTGCAATTAATATTGATACTGTACAAAGGTAAACCAACGTTGGGAGTTTTTTTAGTTTCATTATTATATCCGTTCTATTAAACCTATCCAAACTTACCTATAGGTAACTTTAGTATTAACTTCCTGCTTCACTGCGGCTGGTTTTGTTATTCGGCATCACGAACTGTTGCTTGCTGTACGTCTGACTTTCGTTTTAGGGCGCATCACCGACCTAATACGATTAATAATGTGCTTAAGGCAATTATTAAAGACTAAAATATACAAACCCTCAATTAATCGTAACGCCACCATGATTCTTCAAAGCATCGTCATAATTACTTTTATCCTTATCATTGCTAGCCTAGGCTCAGCACTTTTTCATCTTATCAACCATAAAACCGAAGAGCAATCGCATAAAACGGTTAAATCACTGACATTTCGCATTACGCTTTCAGTTATTTTATTTATTTTTCTCTTTATAGCAGTAGCCACTGGCCTTTTTAAGCCTCATGGCCTGGGTTCAAGAATACATCTACAAAAACCAGTACCCAGTGATGCGACTCAGTAACGCAACAATCTCTTGACAAAAAAAAAGCGCCGCCTGTGCTTAGGCAGCGCTTTTTTTATGGATGTTTAGAAGTTTACAATAGATAAACAAAGATAAACAAGCCTAACCATACCACGTCAACAAAGTGCCAATACCAGGCAGCGGCCTCAAATGCGAAATGGTTTTCTGGTTTGAAATGTCCTCTGGCACTACGAAATAAAACCACACTTAATATAATCGCACCCACGCAGACATGGAAGCCATGGAAGCCTGTTAACATAAAGAAAGTTGAACCATAAACCCCAGAGCCTAAAGTTAACCCCATCTCGGTATACGCTTCATGATATTCGAAAGCTTGAAAAGAAACGAATAAAAAGCCCAAAGCCACAGTTGCAATCAAGCCTTTAATCAACTGATCGCGATTATTTGCTAACAAACCATGATGTGCCCACGTACAGGTTACACCACTGGTTAACAGGATTAACGTGTTCAAAAAGGGTAAACCCCATGCGCCCATCGGCTCAAAATCACCCCCGACTTTACCTGGGCCATTAGTTGGCCAGGTTGCATCAAATGCAGGCCACAGTAATTCTTTAGTCGCACCCCCACCTAACCAAGGCACTGATAAATTACGTGTGTACCAAAGTGTACCAAAGAACACCGCAAAAAAGACGATTTCTGAAAAGATGAACCACATCATGCCATGACGATAAGAAATACCTACCTCATGATTATACATGCCCGTTTCACTTTCAGTGGCTTGCAAAGTAAACCAACCCACCAGCATGGTAATGAAAATAAGTAAACCTACCACCATTAGAGCTGGGCCAATCGAAGAACCATTTAAATAGTTTGCAAATCCAGCCAGCATAGTGACCAGACCCGCAGTACCTATAACGGGCCAAGTCGCTTTATGCGGAATGTAATAAGCGGTATTCGTAGACATAAGATTCCCCTTTTATTTTTTTACTGATTTTTCAGTATTGTCGAAAAACGTGTATGAGAGTGTAATGGTTTTGTATTGCTCTGGTATGTCAGGATTAATAACAAAACGCATCGGCAGTGTTTTTGCTTCTCGGGGTTTAAACGTTTGTTCCGAAAAACAGAAACACTCAATTTTTTCAAAATAACGACTGATAACAGCTGGCGTAAAACTGGCAATTGCCCTAGCTTGAATCTCCTTATCCGTTTTATTTTCAGCATAAAAATTCACCGTATAATACTGCCCTGGATGAACGTTTAATTGTTTCTTTTCTGCATGAAATTCCATCGGTGTTGACTCATTCAATATGGTCATGAACTCAACCGAAACCTCCCGGTTCATGTCAACTTTATAAGCAACCTCAGGGACTTTTTTAATATCATCGGGTCTATCTCGCTCAATCCATTTCCATTCACATAACACATCGTAAAGCGGGACTAAAGCGTAACCAAAACCGAACATAGCCACCGCGATTAAAAGCAGCATTCGCGCTAACTTAAGGTTTTTCTTGCCGACCGAATCGTTCATGGCGAAACCGCTTGCGCAACGGCAAACAGATAAACAATTAAGGTAACCGCCACCAAAATAACGGCTGTTAACAGGTTTTTATTTTTAGTTGTCATATATTCTTAAGTGGTACATTGCCCAGTTATTTAGATAAGCAGGCAATGTACCTTTTATGCCTTAGTGTGAGTCCAAAACATGTTCGGTAGGCACAACAGTTGGCGGTGTAGTCCAAGTATGGTAAGGCAGTGGTGATGGTAAAGTCCACTCTAGGCTGTGCTTAGCCGCATCTTCCCAAACTTCGTCAGATACTTTTTCACCAGTACCGCCTCTTATAGTATCAATCACTATATACAAGAATAACAATTGGCTGACTCCAAATATAAAACCACCCACACTTGAAATCATATTCCAATCCGCAAATTGCACCGCATAATCAGGAATTCTGCGAGGCATACCCGCTAAGCCCAGGAAATGCTGAGGAAAAAACAAGACATTCACAGAAACAACCGATATCCAAAAATGCAATTGACCAATTTTCTCGTTATACATGTGCCCCGTCCATTTAGGTAACCAGAAGTATCCCGCCGCCATCAAAATAAAGACAGACGCAGGTACTAAGGTGTAATGGAAATGGGCAACGATAAAATAAGTATCATGGTATTGAAAATCAGACGGTGCAATAGACATCATCAAGCCAGTAAAACCACCCATGGTAAACAACACCACGAAAGCAATGGAAAACAGCATGGGGGTTTCAAAGGTCATCGCGCCTTTCCACATGGTCGCCGTCCAGTTAAATACTTTAACACCGGTTGGCACCGCAATAATCATAGTCGCATACATGAAATACAATTCACCGGCTAGAGGTAAACCGACCGTGAACATGTGATGCGCCCAAACGATAAAAGACAAGAAGGCAATAGAACCTGTCGCCCATACCATTGAAGCATAACCAAACAAAGGCTTACGAGCAAATACGGGAATAATAGTAGAGGCAACACCAAACGTTGGCAGAATCATAATATAAACTTCTGGATGACCAAAGAACCAGAATATATGTTCATAAAGTACTGGGTCACCACCACCCGCTGCATTAAAGAAGCTAGTATGGAAAAATTTATCAGTCAACAACATGGTTACTGCGCCAGCGAATACAGGCATAACAGCAATTAACAAAAAGGCAGTAATCAACCAAGTCCATACGAACAAAGGCATATCCATCAACTTCATAGAGGGCGCACGCATATTGAAAATAGTCGCGATAATATTGATCGCGCCCATGATCGAAGAAATACCCAATAAATGTACCGAGAAAATAGCAAACGGTAACGCTTTACCTACAGTAATGGGTTGCAGCACTAAAGGTGGATACAACGTCCAACCACCATTGGGTGCTCCTCCCTCCATAAATAAAGTACTCGCTAATAACAACACGCCCGCGACCAACATCCAGAAACTCATGTTGTTCATACGAGGTAAAGCCATATCAGCAGCACCAATCATTAATGGAATTTGCCAGTTAGCCAAACCCACAAAAGCAGGCATAACTGCACCAAATACCATCACTAGAGCGTGCATGGTGGTCATTGAATTAAAAAATGCAGGATCTACAAACTGTAAACCTGGCTCAAATAATTCAGCCCGAATAACCATGGCCATTGCACCACCGACAAAAAACATCGCTAAGGCAAATAATAAATACAATGTACCAATATCTTTATGATTGGTAGTCGTAATCCATCTTAACAGACCCTTAGCAGGACCGTGATCGTGATGATCATCAGCATGATGATCATGTTCATCTACGACAGCAGACATACTTTATACCTCGAAAATTATTAAAAAAGAGTGAGTCGATAACAACATCTGAAGCTTATTCATCATCATCGGGAAGAGCTGTTTGCTTAGGCTGTAATTCATCACCTACTTTATTACCCAAATTGTTACGCACGTACGTCATCAGCTCAGCAAACTCTTTGCCACTCAGTTTGTCAAATTTGGGCATTTTTGAAGTGCCCGCACGTAAGAAGCCATCTAAAGACTCCCACTTTCCTGTCACAATTGCACTGCCGGTCAAAGCAGGAATTAACCCCGGAACGCCTGCACCGCCAATTTGATGACAGCCTACACAATTCTTCAAATAAACTGATTCCCCATGTGCCATCAATTGCTGAGTCGATTGATCACTCAAGTCCGGCTTTTGTTTTTGCAGCTCTAAAGTTCTCTTAACCCAGGCATCATAGTCCGGTTGTTCCATGGCAATCACTACGATAGGCATAAAACCATGATCCCGACCACATAACTCGGTACATTGACCGCGATAAGTACCCGGTTTTTCTACATAAGTCGATGCTTCATTAATAAAACCAGGATTAGCATCTTTTTTCCAACCGAAATCAGGTACCCACCAAGAATGAATAACATCCATTGAGGTTAACACAAAACGGACTTTTTTCTTGACAGGAATAACCAGTGGTTTATCAACATTCAATAAGTAGTGAGGCACTGAACGCGGATCAGCACCCACCGTTCTGTGTACCTTTTCACTGGCTTCATCTAAATGACTTTCAAAATGAATGTCATTATCCAGATATTTATAATCCCAATACCATTGACGACCCGTCACTTGAATCGTCATGTCAGACTTTTCAACATCATTTAATTCCAACATGGTTTTTGTTGCTGGAATCGCCATGCCAATCAAAATCAGCGTCGGAATAATAGTCCAGATAATTTCGACAGTAGTGTTCTCATGAAATTGAGCTGCGACATATCCTTTTGATTTACGATGATGGTAAATCGAATAAAACATGGCACCAAACACACCAATGCCTATAAATACGCAAATCCACAGAATCAGCATATGCAGATCATAAATGTCATTACTGACTTTTGTGACCCCTTTCATTAAATTGAGCGTATAGTCCGCATGCGCTGTTCCTAGCCCTAAAGCCAGTAGGATCAGACCTGCGAATAGTTGCTTTGCTTTGTTCACGGAGCAGCCTCTTCGATAGTAGTTATAAATTCTTGCAAATGCTAAATCGCCTCATAATTTCAAGACACTGTTGTTATCTTAATTTCTGCGTACGACAAATATCACAAAAAACGCATAGATTTTAACCCATGACGCTTATCTATACTAGATGTCCTTTTATGATTTTAATTTAACGCAAAAAAAAAGCTTGTGACTTTATTTTGTCACAAGCTTTTTTAAGTCAATAAACGATTTATGTCAACTGTTTAATGCTTCCGCATACGCTTTATCGAAAGTAGGGATATGATGATCTAACCATCCTTTAACGAGTTGCCCCACTTCTTCGGTCACTTCTGCCTCACCTGCATGGAATTTGGTCTGTAAACCGCCACATATTCCAACTAAAGCCACATGTTCTGCTTTATGAGCATCATAAGCAGAGTAGCTCTTAACCATCATTTCTTTTTCTTCATGATCAAAATGACCTACCACATAAGCGATCAAATCATCCAATTGTGTACCAATTGCTGCGCGTTCGGCACCACCGACTGCCAAGTCATATAACTTATTCAGCTTATCAAATAAAATTTGATGTTCTTCGTCAGCAAATCCAACATTAGTGCCGTATTGATCAGCTGTCCACGTAATTAAAGCCATGATTTATTCTCCTGTTGTTATTTTTGTCGTAGCAGTTTTAATTTTAAACCGCATGAAAAGTATGGATTAATTATGACTAATAGTCAAACTTAATGTAATTTACTTATAAAAGATGCCCCAATTCGACAATCACCACTCACCGAATGATCAAGCACCCCTTGCTCGAAATCCCTATAAGTAGGCAACTGAAAAGCAATTCGGTTAATTTTTCCACTTGAAAATTCAAACTCAATGGCTCCCCCTTTCGCTCTAGGGCTGTTTGGTTTAGTGGTAAACAACACAAAACCAGCGTTAGCAATCGGCTGCCCCTGTTGATCAGGTGCTAAACGCGCACAACTAAACTCATTAAATGCCAATCCCGTAATAACTTGTACTAACTGACGTGCTGTTACGATAAGCCCCTCACCAGGAATAGTTATTGGTACAGAAACCACTGGGATTGCCGCCTGACTAGTTTCTGACGCAGGCGCAGGTACTGAAGTACCCCCTGAAGGTGAACCTGATAGCAACGAAGAGTTGATTACAGGTGGTGTAACTGGCTCAACCATTGGTGGTGATAATAATTTCTCTAAACCAAAATCGCCTAAATGATTTTGCAACAACACAGTTCCATCACCATTTTTAGTGGTTGCCAACAATGGATACAACTGTTGCTCCATTTCAACCTTGCTAGGATTATTAAGAACTGAAATCAGTTGCCGTTCAATCGATTTAAGCGGAGATAGTAACTGCTCTTTTTTCTGACTAATCGATTCCATTTGCTGCCAATCAATTTGAGAGTTAACAGATAACCCCATTAATTTCATCACCGTATAATCTTCTGTTGCTAAACACGAACTAAAGTTTTTAGCCTGATAACCCGCCATTACGTTCGTAGAAATTTCGGCATTCTGAACTTTCTGGGGAGACAGATTATAATTTTTCCAATCATTACTATTTGTTAAGAAATAATAAAGAAAGGCATTACGATCAAACTTATTAAAACCCAAATCTTTCAACACTAGCTTTATTTTTCGGCAATTATTATCCACCTCAGCGTAATTAGCCCAATCAGGTTTTAAATTTGGTTTTGCTGGATGCTTTGAATCTTCAATCATTTGTAACAGCTTAACTTCACCGGATGCTGACTTAATAGGCGAATAACTAATCTCATCAAACGTTAAATCTCTCGCATCAGGAACCCCATTCGCAGAACTCTTTAACAACAAGGAAGGAATAAGCTCCGGAAAAATCTTTAACTCCCCTAGTGGCTGAGTATCCGCGCCAAAAATATTAACCCCACCTTCAGCTACGGCATACACTTTAAACAAGGTTTGATTAAGCACACCTGTTTTTCCCGAGAAATCAACCAATGGGGGCAATGAATGAGACTCTGAACTATTTTTGACAGTTGTTTTACTCGCTGTAGATAAGGGGGTTGTTTTTACCAACTGACCAGCAAACTGTCCAACGACGGCAACGCCCATTCCCACACCCGTTAAGGCTAATAAATTACTTGCCGCAGTGACATCATTGGTTAAACCTGAAACATCCATATCACTATTAGCGCTGGATATAAAACTGTAATCAACATCGGTTGCTTTACCCGAATCCAAACGTATCCAAGGCGTCAAAATTGTTTTCTTAGCGTCAAATTTAAAATTACATTTCCCGGAAGACGCCTTATACACAAACCCCGGCACCTCATTATTAAACTTAAGAACCTCATTACGAATAGTAAAAACCAAAGAAGAAGACAAATCCCCTTTCTCATAAGAAGGGGTCATATTATTACAACCCGCCTTTAATACGTTATCGCCTTTAAAATTGAATTCAGAAATTAACCGCACATAATAATCATCTCCGTCAATCACTTCAAAACCCGGTAAAGACTGGAATTGATGCAACTGAGTAGATTGTACAGACTGCGGATCATTATTATTTTGACTCGATGGATAATCAATTGCAATTTGCCGAGTCGATGTACATCCTGCCAACATACAGCTGGCGATTAAACTAACTACATAACGATTAGACATGTATTAAACCTTATACCGCACACTATACGGCGCTTCAAAATAAAACATTTAACGGAGAATCAAACAAAATTTACCTACAGATTAATCAAATGCTTAATTGTATCTCGCACTTTTATTCTGCCTATCCACAGTGGGTGAACGCTTAAACACAATAGTTACGACATACCAAATCACTTTTAGAAACAGTGTAATACCAAAAGCCACCAATACCCCCCACTGGAAGATACCTCCCCATGTAGATCCTTCTTTAAACTGCGGATAATAAGGGGTAATACTAGCCAAATATCTAAAACAGAAGACAGAGACGATTAAGACCCCAATACTTACATAAAACTTTTTCCCCTTGAGAAACAAGGGGAAAAATGCCAATAAAGGACAAGCCACCATTATCAGGAGAAAAGTTTTATTAATCAATAGTGTTAATAGAGGATCCTGTATCTGTGCCAACCTTTCTGCAGTTGCCGTACTGACCTCAATTGTTTTATCCTCTAAAAGAGGAGCGATAGTATGGATGGCATCCGTACCCTGTAAATCTAGCAGCGCATTCATGGCACCTATCCGTATCTTTGGGTTATAATTTTTTAAAAGAAACACCAGCGATGGAATTGCTTCCTTAGCCTCTAATTTTGCCACGGCTGCTATCGCCACGAGGCGCACATTAACGTCTTTATCTTGTAAAAGAGAAATAATTTTTGGCGTCGCTTCTTTTGCCTGCAAAACATTTAATGTTGTAATCGCTACAGTGCGTATATTTTTATTGGTGTCTTTCAAAAGTGGCAAGACATTAGAAATTACTTCACCTTTATTGCGTAATAAATTGTCTTCTTGCAGTTTCGTCAATATTTCCAATGCCCGGATTCTTACCTGGACATCACTATCATTTAACAAGGTAACAACGTAAGGGGTCAATGTTTTTTCTTGCAAATGGTATAACGAATTTATCGCCTGAATACGCACACTGGCAACAATATCATTTAAAAGTGGAGTAATTCTGGAAATTGATTTTTCTCCCTGAAGATCCTCTAAAGCTGCGATCGTGTTACTGCGTATATCAGGATTGGAATCTTTCAACAGCGGAACAAGTCCGGGAGCCGCTTCTTTTGCCTGTGCTTTGCGCAACAGATCTATCGCAGAAAGACGTAATTTTACATTTGAATCATTCAAAAAAAACATAATACTTGGCACCGCTCTTTGTGCGTCTAAATTCTGTAATACCTTCATAGCTCTTAAACGTACATTATCATCCTGATCGTTTAACAGAGACATAATACCGGGAAATGCCTTTTTTCCTTGCAATAGCTCCAGCATCTCCATCGCTCGAATACGAATAGCACTTTCATTATCTTCCAAAAGTTCTGTAATACCAGGGATAGCCTCATTTGCCCGAAATTCAGATAACGTGTTCATAGCCGCCAAACGTACGCTGCTTTCATCATCGTTTAATAGTAGGATAATGCCGGGAATCGCTTCTCTAGCATCTAATTGCAATAAAACCTGCATGGCTCTGGTGCGGATACTGCTGTCTTTTTCATGTAGTAGAGAAATAATGCTTGGAATGGCTTCTCTTGCATGGAATTGCACTAAGACATTAATTGCTTTATTCCGTACAGCGCTATCCGTATCTTGCATACGAGGAATAATGCTGGGGATAGCTTTTTTTGCACCTAATTGCCCTAGCGCTTCAATTGCTGCTTCACGGACATAGGCTTCGCTATCTTTCAGGAAAGGTATAATACTAGGGATTGATTTTTGTTCAACTAAACTTTGTAAAAGTTGCAATACGTCTGTTTTACTATTGCTCAGGTTATTTCCTTCCACACATCTATTTTCAGTTCCAGAGGGATAATTAGTACAGTTTTTTGTTTTTTCAGCCAGAACTGCATGATTAACTAAAACCAAGATCATGGAAAAAATAAAATGCGGAATTATTTTCATAGTTAATGAACTGTATTAATAGGAACATAGAGTATATATGCTTTCCTTATTTCTTGCACGACAGGCAACACGGGTTAAATCAATACGATCATTAATCTTTTATCTCAGAGTTTCTATCACCCATTAAATGATTCATTGTTAGAATATGTAACCGATATTCAGCACCCTATTGGTATCTTATTGATATTCAATTAACTGGTTTTTAATACTTATTTTTTAGGGTGTAGAATATCGGTTATAACTATAACTATAAGTCTGCGTTAAAAACTACCTATGTAATCCATTTTTCCTACATCGACTCCATTATGGCGAAGAATTGCGTAGGTACAGGTCAAATGAAAATGAAAGTTAGGAATTACAAAATCAACTAAGTAAGCTTGGCCTAAAAACTTAAACTCCCGGCTACCAAATTTAACGGTAATATCGCGTTCTTCACTGCCATCAATTTGTGAAGCCTCAATACTTTGTAAAAAAGCGACAGTCTTGGCAACACGTGCTTGTAACTCTGCAAAAGTAGCTTCATTATCTTCATAACTGGGAACCTCTATACCCGCTAAGCGAGCCGCGCAACCTTTAACCATATCAGTAGCAATTTGCACTTGACGGCTTAGAGGAAACATATCGGGTGTTAAGCGAGCATTAATAAAAATAGCAGGCGCAATTTTCTTTGCTTCAGCGTGCGCGGCTGCTTTATCCAGGATTGTAGATAAATTATCTAACATACGTATAAATGCAGGAATAGAGGCTTGATACATAGTCAATGACATACAGATTTAACTCCATGAATTAAGTGAGGGGGGGTGTAAATGACATTATAAGGGAAACTGATGTTAATCTGTTTTTTGTAATAGCGTATATACTCTTTGGGTTGATTTTATACCCCAAACAACCCAGCGATTTTTGCAACAGTGGTGCCAAACTTTACGGCAATGTCAAGGATACAAACAACTCGAAGCCAGTCTGCAAAAAGATATTAAAGCCTTCTTTGGCGATTATAAAAACGCCCTCGTCTCTGCCACCACGCTTTTATATCAAATCAGTCATACCGAATTAATGACTATAAAAGCCCTATTATCATGTTGATTTATTATTTGAATGCTTCTTGCGGCACCACATTTAAATCTAAAGATAGAACTGGATTGTCGTTCTGCTGGTTTTTTCTGAGATTGAATTTCTATTCGCTTAGTTATAAGCGATTGATCCTGGTACATTTCCCTATCCAGACTAAATCCTCTTGTACTTAAATCGTCTAAAGAGATAGCTGATTCAATCACAGAGCCATTTATAATGTGTTCAGGAGAATAGATCACACGTAATAAATATTCATCATCGGCAACTATTCCAAATTTACTATGAGAGACTGTCTCATCTTCAAGCGTATATCGCATTATAAAAAATTTGAATGATTATTAAGCCGCTTTATTTGTTATTAATGCCAATATTTCTTCAGGTAGATTCTCGTCTATTGGGGTTTCGTCAGCTATAAATTCTTCACCCCCTGAGGTTTTCCCATAGTAAGAATAACTGCCATCACCATAAATACCTAGGTCTAACCTAAAGTTTGGTAATATCCAAAGAAAATTTATTTCGCCATCAGATGCTAACGTAATAAAAGGCTCTTTAACAGTAGGAAATAATTTCCACATAAAGTTTTCTGCGTCAGATATTGACTGCTGAGTTGCTGGCCTACCATTATTATCATCCCATCCATCAAGATAAGATCCTATCGCTCTTATTCTGGCAAGTATTTTTAAATCAAGTCTATCAATATCTAAACGTTGATTCCTTTCAACAGATTCAGAAAACGATCTTTGAGTTTCAGGAATAAATGCTGGGGTCTCTGGTTTGGCTCCTGTCATTACAGAAGTATTTAATGCTTTTTGTTCAATTCCCGCCATTACCAAAGTTGCTAATCCTACCATCGCGTGCAAGGGTTTAGCATTTTTCAAAGTATCATTAATAGCGCTAACACAAGAAGGAGGTGGAGTATAGGATTGGGTGCTGATACAAGTAGTAATGGGCATTAACGACTCCTTACTTAGGTAAACTTAAATTAATCTGATTTGTTATTTTATCGGTCAATAATAGAGCTAATAATTGCTTATTCTTATCATGTAAGTTATTCATAAAAGACGTTAAGTCTTGATGCTTGTTGTCATCATGTTGCTCAACAATAGCAGAGATATTATGGTCTATGGTTATAGAGAGTGTTTTATTATCACCATCAATACTTAAATAATCCGCACTCACATTTAATTGGTTAAGATATTTTATGTCATCATTTGGTTTTTCAAACCACCCAGAATTACAATGCCAGAGCGGACCGTTATCAAAGGCTGTTTGACTTATGTAAGGAGTGTTCGATTTAAATAACTCTTTTAGATTAGATTCGTTAGGTTTACCGTTATAACAAAAGCGATCAATGTATCTTAATCCGATACAAGATATAAAATTATCACGCCCACCAATATGTTCACGGGATTTATTAAGATAGTATTTGGCTTTTTCCCATACATCATCCCATCTCGTATAGTCTAAGCAATGAACAGAGATTATATCCTCAGCAATTCTTAGCATCCATGAAAGCGACCCATCGTCATTAGTTTTTTGTAATTCTATTCCCACAACTTCAATCTCATTTACAGAACTGTTATTGAGTGCGGACATATCAAACTTAAAAGCAGTTTTGTTAATGAGATTAGATTTTGGAAGCTGATCTTTAAGGTCATCTCCAATAGCGATAAGTTTGCTTTTAGTAGAATCACTAAATGGCTTATTAAACTGAATAAAAAAAACAGTTTCAACAATTGAGTGTGCTTTATTAATCGGTGAATAGGACAAGCAGTCCTTTATTGGAGTTGTAGGCGGTTGCAATTTAAGCTCCTCACTTTAAGACATGTTTGTAGGCGCATTATAACTTATTTACCTCAACAACAATAAATAGAAGACCTTACAAATCATTTAGCGGTAAATTATGAACTGTACTTACCCACAAATAGTTATTGTGAGATTGTTACCAGTGTGTTACGACAATTAAGACTTAAATACTCATTAAAACAGCACAAAAGTTGACGTAACCCATTGATTCTTAATTATCTTAATCAAATGTATAAATATTAGACAATCTAACTAAATTTAATGAAAATTAGGCAGTTAGAAAGTTACTCAACCGGTAATCCACAAAGTTATCCACAGCTTCTGGGGATAACTTCAGGTCAATTAAACATCAATGACTTACAATAATCGGCAAAACTTAAAGTAGCATTAAAATTACAAAACCCACCTAACTATCATTTTGTTTTGCGCGATAGTCTGCTAATAACTGATGCAATTGCTTATCGACCTGCTCTAAAGCCGACGCAGAATCAATCCACCAATCCGTAGACCATATACGAATGACTTCCCAGCCTAAGTCTCTTAAAATCTGTTCTCTTAAAAAATCACGATCTCTTGCGGTTGCAGAACTATGATAAGTTGCACCATCACATTCAACAGCACTCAAGTAAATGCCAGGCGCATCGGGATTAACAACACCCAAATCTATCCTATACCCCGACACCCCCACTTGAGAATGCGTTACCCATCCTTTTGCATGTAACTTTTCAGCAACTGCCTGTTCAAAAGGTGAATCAAAAAATCCACCGGGCACCCCAACTGGTGCAACAAGTGCCGAACTACCTCGTTGTGCATATTCAAGAAAATGCTTTAAATCTCTAATCCCTTCAGCACTGGTACGTGACAAATCTATTTGCTCCGGTCTTAATGATGCAAACACATGCATTTCTTCCTTCGCTCTTGTCACAGCAACGTTTAATCGACGAGTCCCACCTGCCTGATTCATAGGACCAAAATTCATACTCAGCTTACCCGCCGCATCTTTACCAAACGTAATCGAAAAATAAATTTGATCCCGCTCATCACCTTGTACGCTTTCTAAATTCTTTACAAAAATAGCGTCAAACTTATCTTCAGCAAAGTGTGACTCTATTTCTGGATATTCTCGACGCTTGTTTTCAAACAGGTCATTGATTAATTTCTGCTGATCCGTATTAAAAGTCACAATACCGATTGATTTATTAAAAGCGGGCTGACGTAATTTAGTAACAATATCTTCAACAATCGATTCGGCTTCACCGCGATTAATCCGATTTTGACCTTCCTTATAAATAGACTCTACGGGATGATAATGTACGGACATACCCCCAGTATCATTATTGGGAAAGGTAATTAATTTTCCACCATAATACTTGTGATTTGAAAAAGTTATTAATGATTCACAACGCGAACGATAATGCCAGTTTAGATTGATACACGGAATATTTGCCGCTAAACATTCATCTAAAATAGATTCCATGTCTTCTTCTAGCTCATCAGAATAGCCATCACCTTCTGACTTCTTCGCAAAGAACGACGTCGGTGACAATTGTTTTGGATCACCGACAACAATAGCCTGTTTAGCTCTTGCTACCGCACCAATCGCATCTGGCACAGTAATCTGACTCGCTTCATCAAAAATAACAACATCAAAAGCCTTACTATCAGCCGGCAGATATTGCGCAATACTCATAGGGCTCATCATGACACACGGTGTTAATTTGGTAATCACTTCTGGCATTTGACTCATCAATTGACGCAACGGTTTATGGGCCCTTTTCTTCTGAATCTCTCGTGATAACACACCCCACTCAGAACCGCGTTGAACATTCTCTGTGCTAGGTATCTCCTTAGCTAACAACGCAGTCACATAGTCCTGAGTTAACTTCATAAAACCCGTATCCAGCGCTTGATAAGTTTCAATTTTATGACGATGCTCAGCCGGTACAAAACCTCTTAACACGTCATCATCATCGATCACAGAATTAACCCACCAACGAGAATAGTTAACCAATAACAATTCTTTTGCTGGCAACCCTCCCGTATTACCTAACTCAATATTATCAATTAGAGGCGCCAAACCTACTGAAATAGCATCCTGCCTTACTTTTCTCCACGCACACCAAAATCGAAGTTTATTCGCATGTGTTAACCAGTTATCACATTGCTGAATTACATTTTTAAAAAAGTCATCTGACGCCTGATATTTATAAATATCAGTTGATTGTGATCCGATAATAATTGCTAATTGCTGAGTATTTTCTTGAAAAGAGCTAAAAACATCTAAATAAGAGACACCCATGCTACCCATCGGAGTGCTGTGTTGCAGTAATTCGTTTTGATCAATCACTAACTGTGCGATGCGTTGCTTATTGGCGCTAAGGAGTTCGATATCTACACTCACATTAGCTAAAGCACTTAAAACACCGTCCATCCATTGACAAGAAGTCTTAATCCATTCAATATCTGAATCAACCCCCTCCCAATACCGCCCTATAACAGCCCCTAAGTATTGATATTTTGAGATGCTGCTATATAACTGTTTAGCCTTAATTAACCGATCAACATCATGAAGAAGAGTATCGGGATTAATTTTCTTGGAGACCGTTTTCTTCAAGGCCTTTTTAACTGAACGCTTACCTAACCATTTTGTCAGAAACCACTTTTCCTCAGACGCAAGCCATTTATCTTTAATGTCTTCTAACTCAAGCTCTAATACATTGCGTTTAAATGTGTTTTTAACACCCTCCATCTGCCCATGAAACTGTTCAACCAACGCGGTTAATTCCAACAACTCTTTACGATGAATACCCGCTTGTGAGGAAAAACAATATGCGTAATTCTCAGCATACGCTTGGGGCAATAACTCCGCTATTTTTTGCAACGCCACCAGTTGTGATAATTGACTAAAGTTAATGCTAAGACCTAAATGCTGAACATAATCACAGGTTGCCGCTTCAAGTGCATTAATAATAGCTTGTGTCCCGCCAGCCAGACTTAATACCTCACTTTGCCAAGTAGGCGACCAATCGCCATGGGCAATTTCTGAAAATATATCTAACCCAAGCCCAGTTAGTTCCCCACTATTAATATCAATTCGCTCAGCAATCGTGTGTAACGTCTCAAAAGCCTCTAAGGAATGCTCATTGGGACTTTGCCATTTGAGCTTAATAACCGGAACATCACTGTATTTAATAACCACCCCCATAGCTTGATGAGGTGTTAAGCCATTGGGGTAATTAAAATGAAGACGTTCAACATATTGGTTTAAATCACGTCTAACTTGCGCTAACCGTTCCGCCTCTCTTTCCCAATTAATATTGGCATTGGTTAAAGTGTGCCAAGCACTACCCAGTTGGGCAATCACTTCTGACTTTTTAGCCTTTGCAGAATGTAACTGAAGGCAACGATCGCCTAAACCAACTTGTTGCAAGCGTCGATAAACCACTTCTAACGCCGCTGTTTTTTCAGACACAAATAATACTGTCTTGCCCGTTGCTAGTAACTGAGAAATCATATTAGCAATGGTTTGACTCTTACCCGTTCCCGGCGGACCAATTAAAACAAAATCTTTTCCTGCTTCGGCCGCATAAACAGCGGCTATTTGCGAACTATCTGCCAAAAGTGGAATAAAGGTATCTCTGGGATGACGATCGCTATCTAATTTTGTAGGATCAGGAAATTGAATATCAGAGCCAGAGTAAGCGTCTCGTGGGCTTTCAATTAAATGCTTCACCACTGCACTTTCTTTTAACGAATCAACCCGCTCACACAGGTCATTCCACATCAAATATTTAGTAAATGAAAAGGTAGAAATGACCACCGTTTCTTCAACCTCCCAGCCCTCAATATCTTTTATTTTGAGCCGTAGACTGTTTAAAATCTTATCAACATCTAGCCCATGCTCATCCATCGGCAAATCATTTTCTAACTCTGGAAGTTCAAGCGCAAAATCTTTTTTTAACATTTCTATTAGGGTAGGATTAAAACGCGGCTCATCTTCATGGGCTTTAAGTTCAAAACCAGATTTAACACTTTTACGCGTAATCTCAATCGGAATCAAAATAAGGGGCGCTTTATATCCTCTTTGCGCGTCTTTACCCTGAGTCCACTTCAAAAAGCCTAAGGCTATATACAGAATATTTAACCCCGTTTCTTGGATAGCTTCTCTTGATAAGCGATAAAGCTCTAACAAATCAGCCGTCAATTTTTTAGCATCTGTATTGGCTATTAATTCTTTTTTTGATAAATGCGTTTTTAATTGCTCATCCAATAAATTTTCGTGATGAAGTAATAAATGCAATTGCTCTGAACGGGGATTATTATCACTCGTTAAAGTTTCATTTGATAAAACCTTAAACTTTTGATTATCAGCCAGCATATCCTCCAAACTGCCTAGATTGATACAGTTAATTTCTATAGCTCTTTTACGAGTGGTGAAATTTAAAAGCGGATTACGCATCGTTAAATCCAGCAATTGCCGCTTCCAATTTTCTATGCGTGCATCTGGAGTATCTAAACTGGTGTTTGATTCTATCGGCGAAATAGCCCCGTACTCGGGGATATCTGTCATAATTTCGACAGGAAGATCAACCTCATCAATCTCGACACTTGCTTGAACGCCTCCCACTAAATCGATATCCGACAAAGGTTTAATTCGGGCTGATCTAGCACGTTTGATATCTATGCCTAAAACAAACGTCTCATCGTCTTTTAATTTATCTTCAGCGGCTTGTTTCGCTAAACTGAACTTAGGAACGTGCATTAAATAACTTAGGCAACTTCAGGAATTATCACTTCAGGAATGGCAGTGTAATTCCATTGCCCGAGATGCTTATCAAATACAATTCGCATTGATTCTTTAAACCCCTCCA
>Ga0118677_10001278_pt1 | contig 53986 bp, 49 predicted proteins | sample AliMusrvi5mmetaG_FD_86154 | JGI IMG/M metagenome (GOLD analysis project Ga0118677, IMG submission 86154) | reverse complement strand
TTCCCTCTGTTCCATGCCGTGCTCCTTCCTTCGTGTTCTTTGGTTGGACCACAAAGGATAGCGATCCACGGCATGGAACGCTTTCTCTTATCCCTACGGCATTTCACATTACAACTCTCACGCCTGCTTGACATTTTACAGATACATGTTCAAATGTAAGCCAAACTATAGAGGTGTCCCATGCTCAATTTCACCGTCAACGACAAGCTTTGCACCCGCTGCCGCCAATGCGTGAACGACTGCCCATCGCGCATCATCGAACAGGAGGGCAAAAAAGTGCCGCTCATCCGGCCGGCGCAGGAGGAAGCCTGCATCCAATGCCAGCACTGCCTGGCCATCTGCCCCACAGCCGCCGTCTCGATCCTGGGCAGGAACCCCGAAAGCAGCCTGCCGCTTGATACAAAACAGAATCCCTCGCTGGAGCAGATGACCCGGTTTGCGCGCAGCCGGCGCAGCGTCCGCCAGTACAAGGACCAGAATGTTGACCCGCAGCTGATCCAGTCACTGCTGAAAACGCTGGCCAATGTCCCGACCGGCGTCAACCGCCGCGAACTGAACTTCCATGTGATTGACGACAAGGCGGTGATGCGGCAATTGCGCGAAACCGTCCTGGCGGAACTCGCCGCGGCCGCCAAAGCCAACCGCCTCCCGGAGCAAATGGCATATCTCCAGAACGCGGTCTCCCTGTACATTGACAAAGGATACGACCTTATCTTCCGCGGCGCGCCGCATGCATTGATCGTTTCCGCGCCGCCCGATGCGCCCTGCGCCCGTGAAGATGTCGCCTTGTCCCTGGCTTATTTTGAACTTCTGGCCCAAAGCGCGGGGCTGGGCACGGTGTGGTGGGGCATGTTTAAGATGGTGTTTGAAACGCTTCCCGGACTTAAAAAAATTATCGGCCTGCCGGCCAACCACTGGTACTACGCCATGCTCTTCGGCATCCCGTCCATCCACTACGCCCGCACGGTCCAGCGCGATGACGCGGCCGTCATCCGCAAGGTCCGGCTCAACACATAGCTGGCGGATGAGCGAGGGAGTGCGGTAAAGCTTGAAGCAGAAAGGCAGATTGCATTTCGGGTGCAACCGGATGCGGCGATCTTGGGCGCTGGCATTGTTCTCGCGGGTGGTGCGGATACTTATCCAGCCCCACCCGCGACGCCGCGCCAGCATCCCAAGCTTACCACACCTTTTTCACCGCCTGCACGAAATGCAACCTGCGGTTCGCCTCCATGGCGCGACGCCATGGATTTTCCGGGACAATGGACAGCAAGCGGGATTGGGTTTCGGGAGTTATTCTGAATACTGACTCCTGTATTCTGGATACTACCCTCATATCCAGCGGCGCCTGAGACGCCTGCCAGCCGGGACAAACTTATCCAGCCGTTTTCCCGGCAGAACACCGAATGCGTGTCATGGTTCGCCTCATTTTGTGCAACACAAAATAATTTTCCGAAACAATGGAAAGCAGGCGCGATTAGTTTGCAAGGAATGGTTGACGAAACCACGAAAAGAGAAAACGGCTCATTCGGAGATTTCGCCCCACCTGAGAGCGACCACGAATTATATGGATCACACGGGAGGCGAACAGTGCCCAGCGCACCACAACAGCCCATTGATCAACGAGCGCACCAGCGCCTGGCGGCGGCGAGCAACTCGCGGCCTTCGTCCGGCGTGTCGCAGCATACGTCCAGCATCAGCAGGCCGGGGTCGAGCGCCTTGACCAGGGGTTCCACATTCTGCTTGGGAACGGAAATGTGCACAATGCGGCCGGCCTGCTGCACCTGCCTGTAGAAATCCAGATGCGCCGGGCCGTTGGGCGGCTCCGTGGGCGTGGGCGTGTATTGCACCACGCGCAGATACGGCAACGACAGCAGCCGAGGCAGATGCTGGCGCGCGTCATGGCCATCCAGATGGTACCAGACCGCCGGAAACTCCCCGGCATAGACGTTCAGTTCCGGCACGATAAATTCATCGTACATGTCCGGGGCCATCATACAGGACACATCCGACTGCGCGCATTTATAGGGCTGCGGCGCCCAGAACGGCATCCAGCCGGCATTGCCATACCAGAATTCATGCACCCCGGCCGCAGTTTTTTTCAGCCGCCGCATGACCTGAATCTGCTCATGCGCGCCATCCTCAATCGCCTTGCGCATCCATTCCGGATGATCGACCAGCGCCATCAGGAAGTCCTGGGTGCCCATATGCATGGAAAGCAGATCATTGGCCGGCAGGATGGCCGGACGCCCGACCAGGAAATCATCCCAGCCCGCCTCCTGCACCGCCGCGGCGTACAGCTTTTCACATTTGGCCACCCAGGGATCATCCGGCCGGTACCGGAACGGCGAAGGCTGGTCGAAATCCACGGTGATATGGTCAAACCAGATGGTGTTATAATCAAAATAGGGCGTGCCGCCCAAACAGTTGACCCAGCCGCCCATCAGCAGATAGGAAGGAACGGCCTCCCCACCCCACCATGTATTGTTCAGCGTGGCGCGCAGGTTGGCAATCACCCAGACGGGATCCAGCCATTGCTGTTCCGGATCAGCAGGCCGCGGCGGGGCCGGCCAATTTTTCCCGGAGGGCGCCAGCACGGACATGCAGGGCCGGTCCACCGGACGGCGCTCCCACATGGCGGTCAACCGTTCACGCGCTTCCGGCCAGTCGGGTTTATATTTCATATGCGTCTTCCTTGTGCACGGCATCCCGCAACCGCACCGGTAACGAATCAGCTTTGGATTTTCTCAACCTCGGGCAGGTTGGTCAGCACCTTGCGGAAGGCGGCCGCCACCAGCTCGGCCAAGTCCGGCCCGTTGGGCGGACGGAGCGGCGTGGTCATGCCGGTATGCGAGCTGCAGTGCCGCTGCGCCACCGGGAACTGCTTCACATCGTAATTCACCGCCGCCGCCTGCTGGCAATCCCACGGACAACCCCTGCCATAGGCGTTCTTGGCCTGGAAGACGGTCATCTGCGGCACCGGCCAGCCCTGCCACACACCGGTTTCAACGCCTTCCGCCTGCAGCGCCTTCACGATCTTGTCGCGGAAGAGCGAAGCGTCCTTGACGTGCCCCATGGCCTCCATGTCAAAACGGGTGGTGTAGTTGTAATAATTCCAGCCATGGCCGGCGGGCGTATAAGGACGGATCAGGTGCGGCACATCCGCGAGACAGGCATGCAGCCGGTCCCCGTTCTTCTTCATCTGCGCCAGATGACCGTCCAGTTTGGCCAACTGCGCGCGGGCAAACGCCGCCACCAGGTCGGTACTGCGGTACATCCAGCCCATGCCATAGGTGTGAAAAGCCTTGGAGCCGTCCGGCGGGCGGTTCTCGCCGAAGTACCAGAGGGTCTTGCCTTTTTCAAAGAGCTCCGTGTTGTTCGCCATGAAGAAGCCGCCCTCGCCGCTGCACAGGATTTTGTTCTGGTTGGTGCTGGAGGCGGCGCAATCGCCAAAAGCGCCGACTTTTTTACCATTGAAGGTGCCGCCATGCGCCTGGCAGCAGTCCTCGATGACTTTCAGCTTGTGCCTGCGGGCCACCGCCATGATGGCATCCATGTCCACAGGCAGCCCGTGCAGATGCACGGCGATGATCGCCTTGGTGCGCGGGGTGATGGCCGCCTCGATCTTCGTGACATCGATATTGACGGTTTTCCATTCGACATCCACAAACACGGGGATAACATTGTGATGCAGGCAGCAGGTGGCGGAAGAGGGCCAGGTGTAGGCGGGCACGATGACTTCATCGCCCACGCCGATTTCACAGGCCACCAGGCACATGTGCAGCGCGGCAGTGCCGGAGTTGCAGAAGAGCGCATGCTTCACACCCGCCCAGGCGGCAAACTCCGCCTCCAACTTCGTATAGTTGTCCCCCACCGTGTGACGTCCGCTATCGAGGGATGCCATCACCAGACGACGGTCGGAATCATCCACCGGCGGCCAGGCCTTCATTTTTCCGGCAGGGATGACCGGAGTTCCACCCAAAATTGCCAATGTTGCCATGACGAGATCTCCTTGTGTTTAAAAACCTAAAACGCACATCGCATTCTGAGTGCAAAAGTATGGCGTCCACATCTCCCGCGGACAAGAAAAATGGATTGCGATTTAGGGGAATTCTTTGCGGATAAAAAAACCAACCGCGGAATTTTCTCGCCAAGACGCAAAGGTCGCAAAGATCCATTAATGGTCAGGCAAACCATTGACAATCCGCGTAATGCCGCTTTTCAGCAACGTCGCATTGAAATTGATAAGCAATCCGAGACGCTTTTGAGACAATCGCAAATATGTCAGCAGTTGTTTCCGGCAAACCGGATGAACATCTTCCACCGATTTAAGTTCGACAATGACGCAATCGTCAACCACCAGATCAATCCGGAACCCCTCCTCATAACGAATTCCGTCATAGACAAACGTCACAGGAACTTGACGCTGCACCTGCAGCCCCCGTTTCTTCAACTCATGATAAAGGACGGTTTCATAGACCGACTCCAGCAATCCAGGCCCCAACGCCCTGTGGATCAAAAGCGCCGCATCTACAATCTGTTTTGCAGTCTCGTTCTCCATATATCCACCCTCTTTGCGACCTTTGCGCCTTGGCGAGAAAATTACTTTTTCTTTCCCGCCTTGGCCGCGGATACTCACCGGCCGGCGGCACGGACGGCATACTGGCGCGGGGAGCAGCCGGCATATTTGCGGAACACTTTTGCAAAGTAATTGGCATCACGCCAGCCCGCGGCCCGGGCGACTTCCGAAACATTCAACAAACCTTCACGCAGCAACCGGCGCGCTTTTTCCATGCGCAGCTGGGTCAGGTATGAGAAGAGCGTGAATTCGCTCTGCTCGCTGAACACATGCGAGAGGTAATACGGGCTCACCCGCAGCGCCGCAGCCACATCCTCCAACTGCACACACTCGGCGCAGTGTTCATCAAGATATGCCTTGGCCTGCTCCATCAGTTTACGGCGCTTGCGCATTCCGCTCCCTGCATCCCCGCCATCGTGCGACGGGCGGGCGCGGCGCCAAGCATCGCGGTAAACCAGGAGCAGCAGCAGATGCAGCCGCGCACGGCCCACCTGCTGGTCTAGAGGGGCCCCTTCCGCCAGATCCATGCGCAAATGATCGAAAATAAACCGCGCCTCCATGCGGGCGGAAGCGGAAAGCGCCAACGGCCCGGGCCAGCCGACCCGCCGGAAAAAAAACGGCGCCGCCGCCCAGTCAAATGCGCAGAAAAACACTTCAAGTCCATGCGACAGGTCAAACACATCACGGTGCGGCGTGCGGGGCGGAAGAAGCAATGTGTCACCCGGACCGGCGCGGAACACGCCGCGCGACAACTCAAGGTTGACGGTGCCGCGGATGATATGCATCAGCTCACACGCCGCCGACCCGTGCCGCGTCTCGGCCCACAGCGGATCAAACATCATGGTGCCGATGGTGCGGATTTCCGGCAGAGACCGGCTCGACGCCGACTCACCCAAAGCCTGTTTTATTTTCTGCTCCATGATAGCCCCGCCACATCCGGACGGTCACACCCGTTTTGCGGCCGCGCCCCGCCGCAAACAACGGCATCTGACACCGGCTTCCTTCAGCAGCCCGCGTGGCTGCCTCTCAACCTGATAGTCGCCATCATAGACCACCACCCGGATGCCGGCGTTGATGATCATCTTGGCGCAGATCAGGCAGGGGCTCAGCGTGGTGTAGATCGAGGCGCCATTGACGGCGATGCCGTGATAAGCGGCCTGGGTGATGGCATTCTCCTCGGCATGCGAGCAGATGCATTCGCCCAGCCCGGTCCCGGACGGCGCGGTACCGGCGCAACGCGGACAGCCGCCCTCAAAGCAGTTCTTCACCCCGCGCGGGGTGCCGTTATAGCCGGTGGAGATGATGCGCTGGTCCTTGACAATCACCGCCGCCACCTGCCGCCGCGAGCAGTTGCTGCGCCGCGCCACCACATGGGCGATATCCATGAAATACGTATCCCAGCCCGGTCGTTGGAAAGTATTCTTTTTCATGCCACCAGCATGCCCCGCTCAAACGCCGCCGTCAACAGGGAAAGCAGACGCATTGTTGCCAGACTGCATGCAGGATGGATGCGACGAAGGCCGTCCTTCAGCCACAACATATTCCTGCCATGTTTTCTTGGACAGAAACAGCGCCGCGCGTTATCATCAGCGACGATAGGTGCTTTGAAGGAGGATATATGCTCTCAATTGACCACACCGTGCTGGTGCTGCTAGATGTGCAGGGCAAGCTGGCGCAGCTGATGTTCGACCGCGGCCGGCTTTTCGCCGCACAGCGCAATTTATTGCAGGCGGCGCGCCGGCTGGATGTGCCGGTAGTCTGGGTGGAGCAGAATCCCGGCCGCATGGGCGCGACGATTCCGGAACTGAGCGAGCTGCTGACCGGCATTGCACCGATCGCCAAGATGAGCTTCAGCGCCTGCGGCGCGCCGGAGTTCCTGCAGCAGCTCGATGCGCACGGCCGCAACCAGGTGCTGCTCGCCGGCATCGAGACACATATCTGCGTCCAGCAAACTGCCGCCGACCTGATCCGGCACGGATTTCATGTGGAAGTGCCGGAAGATGCGGTCTCCTCCCGCACGCTGGCCGACAAGCAAGCCGGCCTGAAAAAAATCGAAGCGTCCGGCGCCGCCCTGACATCCGTGGAAACCGCGCTGTTTGAGCTGCTGCGCACCGCCGACCACCCGGCATTCAAGGATATCCTCGCACTGGTCAAATAGCGGCACGCATGCCCGGAGCAACACACTCCCGGCTGAAATCACCGCGTCGAGGCGGACAGGCCACGCAACGCCAGCGCAAGAATATCGGCCTGCAGATTAAACAGACTCACCGCCTGCTCTTTCAACCCCATATTGGAGGAATCGCCGCAACAACCCATCAGCCCTAGGAGTTTCCCGCCGCATCCGATCGGCACAACCATCGCAGACTGTGCTCCCAAAGCCTGAAGGAATGTCTTTTCGGCCCCCGCGCCGGAAGGGAGTCGGTCAACATTGCGGATTTCGACAACCCGCCGTACCTGCAATTGTCCTGCAAGGTAAGACAAAGAGAAGGCTGGCATTTTTCCAATGATGTCCTTGCGAAGCCGGGAATTTTTCACATCCCAGAGAAACATTTTATCCACTGTCACCGTGCCCGGCACAAAGAGGGTGACATAACAATCGTCAGGATCCGTGAATACGGCCACCTGCTGCAGGATGTGGGCGATATCTTCCTCCAGCGATGCGGGCGTCATGGCGAGGAGGCGCGGCGTCATTTCACTCAAATAGCGGTCAAACGAAAAAGAGGCGCCGGCCAATTGCTGCGGCTGGACATCGGCACACCATCGTAGAACATGAACCTTGTGTTTTCCGGCACACCGCTCGATTTCCTCTAAACCCGGGTGATCAAGAACTGTGGTGATCACGATCTCCTGAATCCCATATTTAAGGATGACGCCCTCAAGCTTGTCAATCCCGCCCAGGACGCGGCACCCGTAGACGGTGCGGCCATGAAGATTGGAGTCGTCATCCAGGACGCCCATGACAATCCGATGTTTCTTCTGGCTGACAGCTCCATAGGCCTTGGCCCGCATGAAGAGCGTGAAACTGTAGCCGGCACCATAGACGAGGGTGGGAATCTTTGGCACCCCCGCAATGTTTTGATTCCGGAGCAGGAGCGGGAGGGCATCCTGGACGAGCCGGGGGAAAATCCTGATCCCGGTCAGTCCGAAAATCGTTAACCCCGTAAAAAGGCACGATTCGCCAAGCTGAAAGCGGGTCAGGTCATGGGTGGCGAAGACATTGAATGCGATGGTCAGCACAACACCGACCGTCACCGCCAGCGCTATGATGAGGTATTCGGTCGGCCGGGCACGCGACCAGACCCGGGAATAGGTTCCGCTGATGATAAGGCTCATGAACGGCAACGTCATCCAGGTGAGAGAATGTTCAAACCACAGATGCCGGAGCGGGTGATATGTCAGCGGGTGCGTCAGATACATGGATATAAACAATGCAATGGCCAGCACCGCAAGGTCGGCCAAGGGGTAAGTCATCGCGGCCACGGCCCTCGAGGGAGGGCGGCGGAGCCCCTGGATAACCGCAATGCCGCTGTCCCACAATTCAACGTAGGCAAGATGTCTCACGATCACATAGGTCGCCGCAATAAACGCCACGAGGTAGATTGCAATCGCAAAGGAGTGAAACGCCAGCGAGAGCAGGCCAACCCCCACCAGACAGCCATTGAGGGCGTAAAGCGTAAGCGCCACCCTGCGGTGGGATCTCCCCGTACGCAACAGACGATGGTGCAGGTGATCCTTGTCTGCCGAGAACACCTCACCCCGGCTGTTGCTATCGCCCTCCATATTTTGACGCAGGTGGCGAACGCTGCGGCGCCAGATGGCCAGCGCTGTATCGAGAATAGGAACTCCGGCGGCCAGCAGAGGGATGGCCATGGACGCAATGATGGTTCCTTTGGCGCCGGTGCTCAAACTGATGGCGGCGAGGGTGAAACCGATGAACATACTACCCGTATCGCCCAAAAAGACGCGGGCCGGATTGAAGTTGTAACGGAGAAAACCCGAACAAGCGCCTATCAAACCCAGCAGGACGAGGGCATTACCCGGGAGATGCCGGATCAGCATTGAGCCGGCCACCCCAGCAGCAGCGATGATACCCAATCCTGTGGCAAGGCCATCAAGACCGTCAATCAGGTTGAACGCATTCATGAACCCAACACACCAGAGGACGGTCAGGAAGCAATCCACGGGCCAAGGGAGGGGGTAATAAAACAGCCGGCCGAGATGAATACCGCCGGCATAGAGGGCCAGTGCCGCCAGAATCTGGCATCCAAGTTTCATGCGGGGCTGGAGCCCCCAACGGTCATCCACAAGGCCGATGATGACCAGAAAGACCGAGGCCGGCATAAATTTCACCCACCATGAAACTTCAAGCGAGCTGTCGAACGGCAACCAAGGCATGAGATAAACGGCAGCACAAGCAACGTGGAAACCGATGAAGATGGCCAATCCTCCGCCCCTCGGGATGATCCCTTTGTGAATCCGCCGTTCATCGGGCTTATCCACCATGCCGACCCGCCGGGCCAGCCGGATCACCAGCGGGGTGAACAGGAATGCGACCAAAAGACCGAGCAGGAAAACAAAGACATACTTCATGTAGGTTTCGTAAATCATGGAATCAACCCTTGAGCGCCTGTGCCTGACCCGGACTCCGGGCGCACTGTCCTGCGCTTGTCTGCAAGATCTGTCCAGCAACCGCAGCGACTGAAAACATATCGAGCAGGAGTTTTCTTGAATTTGCGCCCATGGCCGCGCGCCGGGCGGGGTCACACAGCAAAAGGGCATTCTGACAAAGCCGCTCGTCGTCACCGTTGAGCGAAGCCAGCCCGGCCCCGCCGCCTGTGAGCAATTCCGCAAGATCGTTGCCCGCATTGACACTCGCCAACACCGGCAAGCCACATTGCAGGTAGCCCAGCAGTTTCCCCGTTGTGCTGTAGGATTTCAGCCGGCGGTCAAGGCTGATCAGCCCGACATCAAATTCGTTCAGCATGGTCAGATAGGTATCCTGATCGACCGGATCGAGCAACGTCACATTCACAATACCTTCATCGCGAATCATGCGGCGCAACCGATCCACCTCGCTGCCTGCCCCGACAAACAGAAAATGCACGTCCGGGCGGCCCCGCATCCGCTTTGCCAGCCGCATGATGTTGTCCATATCCTGGGCGACTCCGATATTGCCCCCGTAGAAAAACACCGTTTTGCCATCCAGGCCCAGATGCGGCCGGAAAGCGGGCGGGCGGACAGCAGGAGCGGCGGTGGCGGTCCAATTCCGCAGAACCTCCACTTTCCCCTGATGGACGGTGCCTGCAAAATAGCCGACAGAGTTGCCGGTCTCGACACCGATCATGTCCGCCACCCGGTACTGCCATTGTTCGAAACCTTTAAAAACGCGATACACCAACCCTTTTTTGAGCAGGCCGGCGTCAACCGCCCAGTCCGGAAAAATATCACGGAGAATCAGATAGGCGGGGGCCTTCCACTTTTTTTTGTAAAAAGCAACCAAGGGGCCAAAGAAAATGGAGGGGGAGTAGTAGACGATGAGGTCGTAACATCGATCTGCCAGACAGCGGCGCGTCCGCCACAGGGCCACCCATGAGAGCAGCATCTCGTTGCACGCCCGAATGACACGGGGGACGTTCTTGATAGGTCCCGCCCGGTAGCGCAACACCTCAACGCCGTCTTCCACGGTCGACCGGACAGAACCCGGCACGGCATCCGAAGGGACAAGGACGGTGACCTGGTGCTTCAGCCGCACAAATTCATGGGCAAGATCCGCGCCCAGTTTGGCCGAGGATTTTCCGCTGGGCAGGAAACAATCGATAATCAACAAGATACGCATGACCAACCTTCATCAACCCGGACAACGTTCAACAATAGACTCCCTATCATGACCGATGGGCCACAAGTCCGCCGGAAAACGGAAGTCATCATCCCCGGCCGCGGCAATCAGACCGGAGGAAAAGACCATCATGACGGCATCCTGGCTTTCTGCGGCCATGCCCATGGCATGGCCGGCGGGCACATGCAGCACCCGGGGCACAGCGGCCGAGAGCACAAACCGGCTCACTGGCAGGTCCAACCGCGGGGTCTGCCAATCGTCAGGCCGGACAATCGCCATCAACACAGCCCCCTGGACCACAACGAACCACTTCTGTTCACGCTGATGCCCGACCCATCCCCGCGGGATTCCTGTTTGAGGGAAATGGATCCAATAAAACCGATCCACGCCTTCGAAATCAAAAGCGTTGGCGAATGAGACGCTCCCGCGGGCATCCACATGCAACCCGCCCGGGATAAGGCGAGGACCTGGCGCAGTGTTCATCATCGCCCCTATGCCTTCCGCCACACCACCCGGTTCACGTAGTCCGTATAGCTGAGGATAATGCGGACCACCTTCTCCGAGACATTAGGAACATTATAGTCTGCGACGATCCGCAAAGCACGATCCTGACCGCGGGGCTGCGACGCCAATACCTGCAGGGCCTCGCGGATACGCGCCCACTCCAGGCCCACCATCATCACAGAGCCCTCTTCCATACCCTCCGGGCGCTCGTGGGCGTTGCGGATATTGAGCGCAGGGAAATTCAGGATGGATGACTCCTCGGTGACCGTGCCGCTGTCTGAAAGAACCGCCTGCGCATTCATCTGGAGCCTGATATAATCCGAGAACCCGAACGGCTTATGCAACTCCACGCGGGCGTCGAGCGTGACGCCTTCCGCCTCGATACGCTTGCGAGTGCGCGGGTGCGTGGTGACAATCACCCGCTTCCCGCAAGCCGCCGCGAGGCCGTTCAACACCTTGATCAATTTTCCGAACTGCACGGGGTCGTCAATATTTTCCTCGCGATGAGCACTCACCATAAAATACCCGAAATCAACCAGTCCCAGCCGGCTTTGAATTTCTGATTTCTGGATTTTCGGCAAGTAATAGTGAAGCACCTCAAACATGGGGCTGCCGGTTTTGATCACCCGGTCCGGCGGCAGCCCTTCGCGCAACAGGTACTCGCGGGAGATACTGCTGTAGGGCATATTGATGTCACTGATGTGGTCCACAATCTTGCGGTTGATCTCCTCAGGCACCCGCTGGTCGAAGCAACGGTTGCCAGCCTCCATGTGGAAGACCGGAATCTTGCGCCGCTTGGCGGGGTAGGCCGCCAGACAGGAGTTCGTGTCGCCCAGCACCAGCAGGGCGTCCGGTTTGATCTCACCGAGCACAGCGTCCACCTTCACAATGATGTTCCCGACCGTCTCTGCGGCGGTCGCGCCGACAGCGCCCAGAAAGTGATCCGGCTTGCGGAGTTCCATGTCATCAAAAAACACCTGATTGAGCTCGTAGTCGTAGTTCTGGCCAGTGTGGACGATCACATGGTCCACCGCCCGGTCGAGCGCGGCCATCACCCGCGCGAGCCGAATAATTTCAGGGCGGGTACCGACGATGGTAGCAATTTTCATAGGACTCCTTGCGTTTTGCCGAGGATGGCGTTGATTCATACAATTTCGAACCATGTGTCGGGCCGTGCGGGGTCGAACGGTTCGCTGGCCCACATGACGGTCACCATATCCGCATCGCCGAGGTTCTCGATGTTATGGGTGTAGCCCGGGGGAATATCAACCACCTCCAGCTTTTCCCCCGAAACCCGGTATTCGACGACCTCAGGCCCTACGCCCGACCCACCCCCCACACTCCTGAACCTGATCACACCCCGGCCGCTGACAACCAGGAACTTCTCATTCTTGGTATGATGCCAATGATTCCCCTTGGTGATATGGGGCTTGGAAATGTTGATCGAAACTTGGCCACGCTCGGGGGTCTTGAGAAATTCCGTGAAACTGCCCCGCGCATCCACGTTCATTTTCAAAGGATAGTTGAACTGGTCCGCGGGCAAACAGGAAAGATACGTCGCATAGAGCTTCTTCGTAAACCCGTCGGCCTGGTTGGGGACCTGCAAATCCGCGCGGCTGCGCTTGAAGGAATGCAACAGATCCACGATCTGTCCCAGCTTGACCTCATGCACGACAGGCACCACACAGAACGCCCCCTGACGGGTCGGAGTGCCCGACAACATCCGCATAAACTCATCCACGACATCGTCAATGTAGACCAGCTTCATCTCCGCATTCGGGTCATTAACCTTGATTTCGAGGTCGCGGGCAATGTTATGGCCAAACGTCGCCACGGCCGAGTTGTAGTTAGGCCGGCAGCCTTTGCCAAACACATTGGGCAACCGGTAAATAGCGACCTCCGCGCCGGTTTCGTCGGCGTATTCCCGCACTTCCGCTTCCGCCTGCCGCTTGCTGGCCCCGTAGGGATTGTCCAGGGCGGCCTGCGTGGAGGATGACAAGATGATCTTCGGAGCCCGCCCGAGGCTGGCAAGCTTGCGGCAGATCTGCGCGGTGAAGCCGGCGTTGCCCGTGTGGAAAGCCTCAACGTTCTCAGGGCGGTTAACTCCGGCCAGATGGAAAATTACATCCGCGCCGGCAAGCGCATGCGCCAGTTCCTCCGGCGTGTTCTGCAAATCAAAGCGGAGCAATGTGACGCCTTCAAGGCGTGTCAACACCTCACACAGGTTCCGCCCCACAAAGCCATTAGCCCCCGTGACCAGTATCGTTTGCATCATTTTCTTCCCCGGCGGATCAACAACATCCACCCTTCGCCCTTAAACTTCGATTTTTTCGCCACGCATCGCCTTCCGGACGCACTCCAACTTCAACAGCAGGGTTGCCATGCCGTTCAGATCCAACCGCCGGGTATTGTGGGAATTGTAGTCTTCAATATGTCCGATTTTCTCGCTCCCTTTACTGAAAAACAAGTCGTAATTCAGGTCCCGGTTGTCGCAAGGCACCCGATAATACTCCCCCCGATCCTCGGCGACCGCCATCTCTTCACGGGTCAGGAGGGTTTCGTAGAGTTTTTCACCATGCCGGGTTCCTATGACCTTGACGGGAGCGGAACTCTTGAGCACCTGATTGAGCGCCAGCGCCAGCGTTTCAATGGTGGCACCCGGCGCCTTCTGCACAAAGGTGTCGCCGGGCTGGCCATGGGTGAAGGCATAGAGCACCAAGTCCACCGCATCGTCGATGGTCATCATGAAACGCGTCATGAGGGGATCGGTGACGGTCATGGCCTTGCCTTCCTGGATATGCTTGATGAACAAGGGGATGACCGACCCCCGGCTGGCCATGACGTTGCCATAGCGCGTCACGTTGATCACGGTCCGGTTGCCCGCCACGCGGGACTGGGCAACAGCAATCTTTTCCATCATGGCCTTTGAAATGCCCATGGCGTTGATCGGGTAAACCGCCTTATCGGTGCTGAGCACCACCACCCGCTTGACAGCGGCGGCGGCGGCCTGGGTCAGCACATTGTGGGCACCCAGCGCATTCGTCCGCAATGCCTCAATGGGGAAAAATTCACAGGACGGAACCTGCTTCAGGGCGGCGGCATGGAAGATGAAGTCCGCCCCTTCCATGGCATCACGCACGCTATCCGCATTCCGCACGTCCCCGATGTAAAATTTAAGCTTGGGGTTGGCATACTCCTTGCGCATGTCATCCTGCTTCTTCTCATCGCGGCTGAAGATACGGATCTCGGCGATGTCGGTGGCAAGGAAGCGCCGCAGCACCGCATTTCCAAACGTGCCCGTCCCGCCGGTGATCAACAATATTTTATTTTTAAACATGGCCCCTCCCTGGTTGAGCAAAAAAACACACCGCCTCAAAACGGTCACCCATCCCGCCCCGCCTCCGCACCCTGGCGCCAGGCCGACACCAGCTGCTCCAGGACCCGGGCCATGGCGTACTCGGCGTGCGCCCTGGCCCGCGCGCGCGCGCCCACGGACTCGCGCAGGGCGGCATCCGAGCATATCCGGCGGAGCGCGGCCCCCAGCGCGGCGGCATCTTTTGGCGGCACAAGCACCCCGCAATCCCCGGCGAGCATCTCCGGAATGGCGCCGACGCCGGCGGCAATGATGGGCCGGCCCAGCGCCATGGCCTCGAGGATGACATTCGGGAAACCCTCGGTATGGCTGGGCAGAACAAACACATCCGCGGAAGCCATCAACCGCATCGCATCATCATGCGATTGTTCGGGAAGAAACTCAAGATGTTCCGGATGGAAGCGCTGCAGCAGCTCCTCGCGGTATCGGCCGGAACCCGGCCCCGCAACCACGCAGCGCCACCCCTCCATCCCGGATTCCGCCCACGCCTGGACCAGCTCCGCCATGCCCTTCGCCGGGATGACCCAGCCCAGGAAAAGCACCGTCCTCAGGGCGGAGGCCTTTCCCGGGGCCGGCAACACCTCGAGGTCGACGCCGTTCGGGATCCGGAGCGTCCGGACCTGCGGGGCCCGCCGCCTGATCGCGTCCGCCGTGGCCGGGTCAATGGCAACGACGCAATTCGCCAGTCGGATGGCCCGGGCCAGCATCCGCCACTCGCGGGTGTTTTCCTGCGCAATCTGCGGGATGCGCCCGAACCGTATATGGTATACGGAACGGACGCCCGCCCATCGCGCCGTGGCCAAAATGGCGATGTCCCGCACGACCGCAAGCTGCCCGGAAGTCGTCAGGTGGATGACATCCGGACGACGACGCAGCAGGCGCAGGAAGCGCACATAATCGCGCAGCAGCTGCGCCCCGCCGCCTATCGCCCGCTTCCAGAGTGACAGGTCGTCAATCGCCCGCCAGCGGGGCGCCGTGTCGACAATATCCAAATAAACATCGTTACGCGCCTGAGCGTAACGGCGGACCAGAAGGGTCCAGTTGCCAATCCCGCCATACGGAGGGGGCAGCGGGGCGACCAGCCCCACATGCAGAAGGGATGTGCTCATGACTGTTTTCTCAGCAATGGCAACATGTCCGAATTCTTCCGCCACTGCTCCAGGTCCGCCCTTGCCAGCCGCCGGCCCGGCGGATAAAGGGCCGCCTCATGCGAGAGGATTGTCTCAACATCCCATCGGAATTTCAAAACACGGGCGGGGATCCCGCCGACTACGGAATATGGCGGGATATACTTCGTGACAACGGCACCCGCGGCGATTACCGACCCGCGACCGACGCGGACCCCCCGTAAAATAATTGCCCGTGATCCCACCCACACATCGTCATCGATCACAACCCCCAGATCCTCGTTACCGGTTTTTTCATGCACGTCCGCCATGAACTGATGCGGCACGGAGATATTGTGCCCCCCGCCAATGACGGTGACATAAGGCCCGAATATCACCTTGTTTGCGATCCGGATCTCAGACAAGGTGGCCATGAGAACAGGACGCCACCCCAGGTTGACATCATTCCCAACGTGGATATTGGAATACGTGTATAACCCATCCGGATCGAATCTGAAATTCCGCCCATAGCCGCCGAACAACGGCATCAAAAAGTACATGCGCAGCCGGCGCCGGACTCGCTGACAAAAAATGCACATTTTTACCAGACTGTTCAACACATGTTTCATTTCTTCCCCTGGTGATTTTCAATGACCTTGCGCATAAATGTGCCCATCGGCTCGCTCCAGTTGCGATAATCGAAACTGATCTCCGCCATCCGCCGGGCATCCGCACGCATTTGCAGCCGGCGCTCCATCGTCAGCGCCAACGCACGACGCAATCCCCCGGCAAAGGCCTCCGGAGAGCAGCCGGACACGACCAGGCCCTCCTGGCCATCGCGAACATACAAGCCGATATCACTGGTCACATTACAGATAACAGGCACACCCATCGCCAAGCTTTCCACCAGCTTCGTGGGAAACCCGGCATGCGCAAAGCGAAGGTCCGGCCTCAATAAGACCGAAAAATCGGCTTGTCCCAGAAGACTAAGAGCTTCTGCGTGACTGACGCGGCCAACAAAGCGAAGCGTGCTGTGCAACAGGTCCAACAAGCCAGAGTCACGGCCAAGATTCTTCACCACTTCGGCCCGGGAGGGCCCGACCATGACGAATTCCCATTTTCCGGCCTGTTCACCAAGGAGCGCGAGGCCGCGAATCGCATTGACTATAAGATCCTTCTGGCCGGCATTACCAGTGAACGCAAGCCGGAGCCGATCATCAGGCGCGGACTGCTTAGAAGTGCGCCACTTCGCATCTGCCAGATCGACAAGCGGCGGCACCCGAAGAACTTGAACCCCGCGCTGCAAGAAATGCTTTTCAAGAAAAGAGCTGATTGCAATAACATTGCGGCTTGCAGGTATCAGGCTCCGCATCGCAAGCTCCACATCCCAACGCTGAGGGCCATAACGTCCAGCAAAACAATGACTCGGCTCAAACCATTCTACAACGTCGACGACAAGAGGAATGCCCCAGCGGCGGGCCAGGGGCAATAACCGAGATAGATATCGGGTATAGCCGCCTGCGAGGATGATGGCTGCGGCATCATGATGCGCGTGGGCGGCGAGCCACTGAACCAGCTGACGCCCCCCCTGGAGATATCTCCAAGCCCGACACACACGAGAAGCCGATCGCGCACCATGCTCAGCCAGCGAAACGTAAGGAATGCCATGATATACATCAGGCGACCCGCCCTGCACAGCTTCAGATAATGATCCGTTGCGGCCAACCACCTTGATGCGCAAGCCCGCTGCCTGAATGGCCAAAGCGTTTCCCATAACCCTGTAAGACGCCGCCTCGCCATAGGGGAAGCAAAATTCTCCGACATAGTAGATTGTTCCAGCCATCGTTTATCCCCCGGCCTCAGCGCCCTGTGCCTGCAGATAGCAGCATACGCTTCTGGCAAACTCGGCCTCCGGTATTGATTTTGCCTGTATTCTCTTCCATTCGCCCTGCTCCTGCTGGAAAAACCAATCCGATAACTCCATGGCGGCAGGGCCAAAACAGATACATTGAAACTCAATCAACACCGCGCCCCCCTCCGCCATCGCGATATCGAGCGAAATCATGGGGACACGGGAACGGGCAAACACGTGCCTGGCAAAATCGAGCAGTCCTTCCGGCAGCATCTCCGGCCATGACAAAAGCCCGCTGCCACTGGCCCGGAAATCACCCGGCCGGTTCTTTCGACTGACCACATAGTACCGATCCCAATACACCAACACCTTGAAGTCGCCCTTTAAATCCGGCAGAAATTCCTGAACGAGAAATTTTTGCCGGTGCAACGAGAAAGGAACATACCCATTCTTGCGCCGCCACCAACGCTTGATATACTCCTTGGCCATATCCAATATCGCGGCTGATCGGCTGAACCGTTCTGCAATGTCAGCCCCTTCCTCCTGATTATGAGCAAGCATCACACCGCCACTGCCTGCACCCCAAGCGCTCTTCACAACGGCCGGATATGGACCGGGCCAAGTTTTGAAGTCCTCCAGCGTTCCAAATTTCCAAGAGCGTGGCCGCAGCATGCTCGAATCGCCGGACAGGTCGCGCAGGATTTCCATAAACACCTTATTATGATGCGCTCGAAAGTAATGAAATGGAGGGATAAGCTGACCGCCTTGCAACTGAATGCCAAGAAGCAAGTCCTCCAGATAGTCCTTATAATACGAACCCCTGTCCTCGGAAGACTGGTACAGGACCACCCGCCCGCGGTAATCTTGAGTGCGGAAGTTGACTTCCGAGAAAGGCACCGCCCTAAGTAAATACCCGTTTTCGCCAAAAGCCCGCCGAAGAGCTTCGACATCCAGGCTGCAGAGCCCCCACCTGTTTCGAATACTCGACCAGAAAGCCCCACGGTAATCGGTCAGCAGGATAATCTCGCGGTTGTTGGTGTTCATCAAATACGGGATCCTCTCTCACGCTCCAAATCAACATCCGCCAACGTCGTCAACACATCCCTGTGTGACTCACAGCGGATCACATTGCCAATGTTGCGGAGCTGCGTCCTGGTGAAAAGCAGCCGCGTCAGAAGACCGGTGCGGTTCAATAAATACAAGGGACGGCAGAACCCATGGATCAAGCTCATGTAGCGTGATCGCCGGCTTTCGCAAAACTGCCGCCACTGTCGTTCGTAGGCCTCCTCATCCGCCAGCACAAGGCTGCGGGCGCGAAAGCCGGAAAGAAATGCCTCCGCTTCCATCGCGGGCAGCCGCTCGATTCCCGTTCCTGCCGGCCGCAACGAATATGGAACAAACTCGTGTGTAAACCCGCCACCACTGTCCAAGCAAAGTTTAATTAGAACGCCATACCTCCACATGGCCTGCTGTGAAGGATAGTCAAAAAGAAGGTTGCCCTGGCCATACACAATCAAACCAGATGCGTAGCTTTCATAGGTGCCGACACAGTGCGAATGCTGACAGACGACCACTCTGGCACCCTCCTCCACCAACCAGCGACAGAAATCGCGCAACCCGGGCCGTGGAATATCAAGATGCTCATTGCCGCCATGCACCAGGACCACCAGAAAATCGCACGCCGTCCGGGCAGCCCGAAGCATCTTCGCTGTACGGATTACATCCATCGAATTAGCGCCGGGACGATGAGGTCCTGCCAGCGAGTATTCAGCTTCGGACAGCGCCAAAACACCCAGGCGATGATCGCCCACATTCCGCATCCAAAGCCGCCCCGCTTCAGCCAAATCACCCCCCGCGCCCACGGTGTCAATTCCCGCCATGCGGCAAGCCTCGATTGTACCCGTTAATCCTTGATGTCCATGATCCATAATGTGGTTGTTGGCCAAACCCAGAAGACTTAGATTGGCCTGTTTCAACCCAGCCAAACACCGGGGTGAAAAACCCAACACCGGACCACCCTTGATCGCCGGCGTTGCCCGGTCAACCAACGGACACTCGAGATTGGCCATGAACAGATCTGCAGATTGAAGATCCGGCAAGAGGCTGCCAAAGGCCGCCCCACCATCGCCCCGTTCCAAGACTGGTCCGATCCTGCCAACCGGACACAGATCCCCACCGATCACCAACGTTGTACTCACTAATGCATCCATTTCACGGGTTCCTACTTTAAAGCGCTGGCTTTTGTTGTAATCCCAAAGATCCGCTTCAACACGGCTTCTTTTTCCAGGCCCTTCAGATGCCCGCATTTCAGGCTTTTCTTCTGCATCTGCTCTAAATACACATCTACAGTCTTGATTACCTTGGCCGGCACGCCCACAGCAACACTGTTGTCAGGAATTTCGCGTGTGACAACCGACCCCGCCCCGATAATGACCCGGCTGCCGATCGTGACCCCGATGGATCTGGCATACCCCAATGGATTCAACTTGGCGCGGACCTCGCGGCATAGAAACCTTATCACCGCCAGCAATCTTCTAATCATTTTGCCCACTCGTTTTTTCAATCATTTGACGCCAGATTTCCGGCCAGAACCGGTTGAAATCAAGCGACTCCTCGAAAAAACGGCGCGCCTCGCAGGCGTATTCGCTTCGGCGTGCGCGTATCCTGGCCAAACAGCCGGGCAGCTGGCCGACGGCGTCCGCATACTCGCCAAAACGACATGGGCGCAACAACTCCTTCAAGGCCGGATTGCCGCCGCACACAAGCGGCACTCCATTGCACGCAAACATGGCGAGCTTGCCGGAAGACAGGCCCATGGTCTGTATGTTCCGCCCGCTGAAAATGTCATTAATGCCGCCGCCTGCAGCCTGATCGGGCTGGTAGAGCGCCAGCCCGATGTCCGCCGACCTGACCAGCTCGCCATATTCCTCCGCTGATTTATTGCCGGACGTCAGACGAACACGGGATCCACCCACTTCCTGCAGTCGCTTTAGAAAGGGGTCATCCGCATGCGCCGAATAGGGCGTGTTGACGACAAGCACAAACCCCTCAGGCCACTGCGGAAGCGTGTCCATGATTTCATGGGCGCATGTAAAATGCGTGAAGCTTCCCGCATGCAAGACCACGGTCTGGCTGGCGGAGATCCCGAGCTTCTCGCGGAGGTAGTCCGTGCGCGACGGCAAATCGCTTCCGCGCGGGGCAACCGGGAGAAACGCCATCTTCTCCAGCGGCACCTTGTTTTCCGCGCTTAACAGCCCGGCCCGCCATTCATCCTGGGTGATGACCATGGCGGCATCACGGCTGGCGGCCACCTCCTCCTCCTTGAAGCGCCGCAGCCCCTCCTGGCGCAGCTCATCGCGGAAGAACAGCTCAAAGGAGAGATAGACAAACGGGGTTCCGGTCCTTTTCCAGTAGCGGTGCGCGGCCACCACGCCCTCCGGGTTCAAGCCGATGGCCAGGTCATAGCGGCGCGAATCAAGCGCCCGCCGGCCCGTACATCCACGGTATTTCAAATACCACTTCCACTGGCGCAGCGTGTTCTCCCAATCCCCGCACCACGCCCGGAGCGGAACCGGGAACGGCCGCGCCTGCGCCCGGCTGATCTCGCCCAGGCGCCCGCCGCCCAGACGCAAATAGACATCCACCTCACAGCCCGCGCGGTCGAACTCCTCCAGCATGCACCGCAACGTCGGCGCGGAGAAGTAAGTCCCAACGGCGTCAAAGACGGCAATCTTCATTGTCATGCAGCTCCATTCCCGCGAACACCCGGCAGTCGCCAATAGGCCGCGTGCCCACACGCGGCCTATCGGCGGGGATGCCAAGCAATATCTTAAGATTTGAACACAACCCCAGCATGCTTCCGGTGTATAGCATGAGCGTCAAATCGTACCATGTATCATGCACAAGGCCTTTCAGATGCAAAAACAGCACTATCATACAAAAACAGCCGGCCACGTCTATAAAAACGCGGCCGCGGCCGCGCCCCGCACTTAGCACAACTATTCTGATGCTCCAGTAAACACACAGACCAAATTGAAGAAGGTAGGCCAACATGCAAAAGAAGCCCAGTTCGCTCCATATTCCTAGGATGTTATGATGAGGATATAGGCCAGTTGTGTCATAAAACATTCCGTACCCGCCTCCGTAAAAGCCGTCGGTCTTGATCATTTTCCAAAGCTCGTTATACATGCCGTTACGCTCATCCGATTGAACCTTTACGCCAAGCTTGTCCACAAGGACAGAGAGCCCGCTTGCACCACTGCCATCGATTTCGTAATATACAGCGCCCAAGGCGAATATGAGACACACAATCCAGATTGCCGTTGTCCAGCGCCTTTTTGCGTGTCCCGCAAGAAACATGCCAAGGACGATCGCCAAGGACACAAAAGATCCAATCGCGCCCATTAAGACAAACATATATAACACTGGCAAAGCTACAATAATGACTACAAACCGCGACGTCCTTTTTGTGCTAACCGCCCACACACACATCCCCAGTAATAATACGACGCCTAATATGTCCGACATTTCAGTGGACTGAAGCAGAGTGCCGCCGAGCTGTGGCCGGTCTATGCCCAGCACAGAAGACATGCTGTATGTAAACATGCCATTCTTCGTGAAGTAGGCTGCCAACCCGATGGTCAATACCACCGACATTGCAAAGATCCCCACCAACATCCGGCGCAATCCGCCAGCCTGAAGCCGCAAATTCCGAAAAAGGAAATATGATGAGAGTATAACGGCAAGTCTCAGCAATGTGGTTGCCCGGCTAAAGCCAAATCCATCGCCCCATTGCCTTATCAGGACGCTGATGGGTAGCGAAGCCAGCATTGTGATGTTTATCAAGTCAGTACCCGCAAGGTGCAAGTTTCTGCCTGTCACAATCAGCAACATGAGGCACAACGGATAAATGGCGAAATAATTCAGCGAGTTTCCCAGCATTGTCCGATCAAGCACTGTGTTGCCGGTAAGAACTATTTGCAAAGGATTGCTGAACATGACAATGGCAGCCAAGAGCATGAAAATGGCAAGCGCCAGGTTGTCATTTTTGAGAGTGCGGTTCATGGTTCGGTGAAAAGGCAAATATGGTTTCTGTTTGCAGCATGGTCGCTGGAGTTAAGCAGAACCTGATTGCTTTATGTAAGAATTACCGCCCAGAAAATTCACTCGATGCACCCAGTCGCGCAGCATGGGGTCCCGTCGGTATTCCCTCTGATGAAAGTTATACCCAAGATGCGTGGCTTTTACCATGCGCGCCACTGGATAGGCCGCATTGCGCAAACGAACCCATGTAATTAAGCCCCGCAGAAACCTCAGGACGCCACGATTGCGGCGTCCTGTCACTTTCTTTTCGCGGAACTCAGCAAAGGAATTCGATACTCCTTGGTTGAATGAGCGTTGGCAGAAATATTCCACCGTCAGGCGTTCGCGCGACACCAAGTGACCAACCGACGCTCCCGGATGATAGAAAGCCACCAAGCCCTGATTATCAATGAACCGGGAAACATGAGTCTCGCCATCGCCACGGAAGCGAATCAACTCCTTGGGCATGCCGTCCGGATGAACCCCCCCGGCTGCCAGCAGAACCGGCTTACGAATCGAGAAATTACAACCGTACACCTTATAAGGGCTAATTCGGCGAGGATTATCGCCTAGATCAAGGATGCTGAGCGGGCCGCAGATTCGCTCACCAGAGGCATTGGGCGCCCACAAGTGCTCAATCCACTCCGGTGGGGGCGCCTCGAAAACCGGCAGGTTCTTCCCGCCCACGAGGACAACATCAGGATTCGCGAAGGACTGGTATATGCTTTCCAACCACTCCGGACTCGCTTCAATGTCATCATCGCCATAGACCAATATTTCGGCTTGGGCGCACTCCATCCCCAAATTCCGACCTACATGAAGACCCGGATGTTCGTCATACAAGCGCCTAAAATGAATGAAAAGGGAAGATGTTCTTGCGCAGACTTCTGCCGTCCTATCGGTAGATCCGTTATCCACCACAATCACTTCGAATTCGTCTTTTGGAAACGTCTGCCCTGCAAAAGACGCCAAGGCACGCTCAAGGGTCGGCGCCCGGTTCCGAGTAGGAATAATGACCGAGAGCTTGATCATGGTCGGGCGACCTTCCTGATCATACCCCTAAAGCTCAGGACAAACGGCCGATCCAATATCCACAAGGTCCCAATATAACTTACCACTCCAAGCGCCACCAACAAGGCTAGTTCCAGCCAGCCGGCAACACCTGCTACATACCCCCAGAGGAGCGCTTTAGCCATTAGCACCACACCCACCATTGCAGCCGTGCTCAATATCATCGTCTTCCCCTCATGCCAAAGATAGAATGGCGAAACACCCAACAACTTCACAATGAAAACGATCTGTATTACCTCCCCCACGAAAACAAGACCTAGGCGCGTGTAAATGAATGTCTGCAGCCCGTAGTGCGCGCTGACCCAGTAGGCCGGCAGGTAGATTATTAAGTGGAGCCACATTATTAGAGCGGTCATTTTCGGGATTCCTGTTGCACGGTACACCTCGGCATTCAAACATACGGTCCATGAAATACCCGCCGAGAAGCCAAGAACAGAGACAACCATGCCCAAGCCCTGCCACTTGGCACCAAACAAAACGGCGACCACCTCCGGACCCAGCAGCAACAAGCCGGTGCCGATGGGGAGTGCGAATGCGATGACCGTGCGGTTGATCCGATGGAAGATTCGACTTAGAGCCGGCAGATCATCCTGCATTCTCGAAAATGCAGGATACAAGACGGGAACAATCGGATTGAGCGCCAGACCAAACACAATCGCCACCATCATGAGCCCCGTTCGATATACTCCCAATTCATGAACGCCTAAGAACCGGCCTACGACTATATTATCGCTCCATTGCATTAACCAAATACCCAAGCCCTCCAGAGCGACCCAGAAACCAAACCCAAAGAGCCTGCGGGCCAATACAGCACTATATTCCCACCGCGGTCGCCACGTGCTTTGCCTCCACAGCAACCCCAGGTTCACCATCTGTCCGGCCAATGTACCAGCAACCAGGGCCCACACCCCTTGCCCGTAGAAGGCCAGTGGGATGGAGAATACGCCCGGCACAAACGCCGTAAGGAGTTTTATCCAGAAGAGATTGCGGAAGTCCATCTCCCGCATGAGAAGAGCCTGCTGAACCGAGGTGAATGAAGCAATGATCACCTGCAGCCCCAGCACTCGTAACACAAGGGCGGATTTTGGACTGTGGAAAAAATTGGCAATCCATGGGGCCCCGGCAAAAAGGATGACGTAAACGACCCCGCCAAGCACCAGATTGGTCCAAAACACCACCTGCGCCGCGTCCAATGGCGAATCTTTAGTTTGCACCAGCGCCTTGCTCAACCCTGCATCCCAAAACATTTGGCAGAAGGCTATCGCAATCATGGCCGTACCCACCACACCGTAGTCCTCAGGCGTCAGCAACTTGGCCAAGACAACAAAAACAAGCGGCGGAACCGTTCGCGTGACCATCTCCGTAAGCGCAGACCATTTGACGGAACGGGTCGCTTTATGGAGAATGTCGCTGGTTGATGTTTGATTAGTCATTAGGAATTCTTTTACAGCCAAAACTATTAGCCGTGGTAACGGGAGAAATGCGAGTTGGAAGCGGCTAGCGGCACTGATAAACCAGCCAGCCCTCGATAAGCCCAGTTGAGCGAGCGGAACCAAGTGTAGGCCGTGAAGCCGAACGCTTCACGCCGCAAAGTTAAAATGCACCACAGGTAAATTACCAACCGCCTCGAACAATCTCATACTATTTATGTTCGAGATTAAGTATAAAGTTCACGGGCATAGTATTTGCTTGAACATGCAGGCATTCATCGCCGACCAGCGCGCGGACGCGCGGAGTGTTGCGATGAACGGGTGCAGCGCTGCACAAGCTGCGTCTTCCATGTGCCGAATCTCTAACGTAAATGCCATCAGTCGGGCCACAGAATGAAACTGCGACCTACGTGTTGCAACCAAGAAGGGCTACCGTCTGCCACTTTTCACCATGCGCAAGGGTAAATCCTGCATAATGACAAAAAGCGCTATCTTTGGTTGAAACAGGTGTCGCATACGATACGCAGATTTTCGTCACGCGACCCATCGCCTTATTCCGGCAACCCCGGCGGAATCGAAAAAATGGGCAGCGCTCATGATCCTGCCGCCTCGAACCGCGTCTTGTCGTTGTCCCCCGCATAGGGGCCCTGCTTGACCTCGACCATGGTGGTTTCCTCCAGCATTTCAAATGCATGGCCGCCGCCGCACAGCAGGATCAGGTCGTTTGCGACAAGAACCGGCGTGCAGATCAGCTTGTGGTGTGAATTATACAGGCTGACCTTGACCCGCCCTTTACGTATCCATATGACCTCTTGCGTATAGAGCACCTGGCGCGAGACGAGGTTATGCACATGCGGGGCAATGTGTTTCCCTTGAGGATGCCGCATGACGGCCACCTGTTGCGAAAAACTGGGAGGCGTCAGAAAATGAAGCCCCGGTTCATCAAAGCCGGCGCGCACGATCAATGCGATCGGCTCCAATCCATCAACAATAGTCTCAACAGTCGGGTCCATAATTCAGTCCTTTCGTTCGAGGCATTTTTTTGCTATCTATGCTTTTGATGGCACGCCCAATATCCTCATCGGCATCTTTCAGAGTCATGACAAGGCGGTGTGAACCGCCTTGATCACGCTTGCGATCTGTTCATTCGTGATCGCCTGTCCGCTCGGGAGGTACAACCCCCGCCGGTAAATCTTTTCCGTGACCGGATGCGCATCGCGCCTGAAAAAGCCCATCTTGCGATAGACGGGCTGCGCATGCATCCCCAAGAAAAACGGGCGAGTTTGAACTCCAGCCTTGTCCAGGCGATGGGCGAATTCAACCGCGTCAAAAGGAACGGCATCATCTAGCACAATGGCATACATCCAGACCGCGGTTCGCGCCCAACTTTCGACATGCGGCACTTGCAAAGGCAATCCGGAGAGCCCTTGGGTGTAGAGCGCCGCCATCTCCAACTTGCGGGCCAAAAAACGATCCATTTGCTCCAATTGCGCGCAACCAAGCGCCGCCTGGATATTCGTCATCCTGAAGTTCCATCCACGATCCTCGTGTTTGAACCGTTCTTTTGATCCGAATGCGAGATTCCGGCACGACTTGAGCCTGACGGCAAGATGGGCGTCGTCTGTGAGCACCATCCCCCCTTCGCCGCAGGTGATGTTTTTATTGGCATAAAACGAAAAACACGACACATCGCCGAACCCGCCGCATCGCCGCCATTGGCCGCCGACAAGACATTCGGCACCGTGGGCTTCAGCGGCATCCTCGATGATCTTGAGGCTGTGAGCCTTGCAGAGTGCGAGAAGCGGTTCCATGTTGACGGGATGGCCATAGATATGGACAGGCATGACCGCAACGGTTTTCGGGGTGATTTTGCACCGCACATCCCCGACATCCATGCAATAGGTCTTCGGATCGCAATCGACCAGAACAGGAACGAGATTATTGCGCAGCACGGCTTCAAGGCAGCTGACAATGGTAAATGACGGAAGAATGACCTCCCCGCCCATTGGCAGATCGAGAACAGACAGGGCCAATTCCAAGGCGACCGTTCCGTTGCAGACGGCAACGCCATGCTTGCGTCCGCAATAGGCAGCCCATTCCTTCTCGAAGCGGTCGATAAATGATCCCGCCGATGAGATCCATGCGGTTTTCACACATTCACTGACATATTCAAGCTCTCTGCCGTCAAGCAGGGGTTCGTTAACCGGGATCATATCTCACCTTTTTTCAGGGGGTGTTCTCATGCACAGCCATCCGGGCAAAGAACACACTGTTCACGTTTCGATAAACGTCAATTCGCACACCCGCCTCATTTCAAGGGCGGAACCGGCTTGCTCCGGTAATTACAGCTGTACAGATGGACAGACGCCCAGGCTGCAGGCCAGATAAGAATCGAACACGGAATCCGAGCGACTATGTCTCGGCATTCAGACTGGGTGAGTGACTCCTCTTAAAGGCCAGCCTCGCAACATTGATTGATGGAGGCACACTCCGTGCCCATCAACTATGCAGAGAACACGATTAACCCACCACATACAACCTGCTTGAATGCATAAATTTCTGTCAAAAATATTTGCACAGAATGATTGCCCTGTCAATTCTTATCCCCGCTTTCCATGCCGAAAAAATGACACGCCCGCTGATCGCATGTCCCTCGCTGCATTCCTGAAAGAACACTAGTGATGTGTTTTTACCGTTGCCTTCACTTCCGTCGTGGAAATGCCATCCGTCCGCGGCAGATAAACAACTTTGCAAAATCGCTTTAGATGGTCAAATTTTCCGGCCCAGTCGTCCCCCATGACGAATATCCGGATTCCATGCTCCAGAATATCTTTTTCTTTTTGCTCCCAGCATGTTTCCGGAATGACTTTGTCCACATATCTTATTGCCGCGACAATCGCCGCGCGGTGTGCATAAGAATAGACACAGCGCTTGTGCTTCTCACGCCAGCAGAACTCATCCGTGGAAACAGCCACGCTGAGATGGTCGCCCATGGCCTTCGCGCGCCTGAGAATCTCCAGATGACCAAAATGAAAAAGATCGAAAGTCCCGTAAGTAATGACTTTAATCATATCAATTCCAATTCAAGGCACTTTCCGGATTGACGCCTGAATCCCGGTCAGAACCCGAACCCAACCGTTCATTCCGGATCATCCCGCCACCTGGCACTGAAGCGCACATCAACGTTCATCGTCATCCATCTTGCCGTCATTACGGATATAACTCTTGTAATGCTTCTGATAATGATAATAATGGCTGTAGGCACCATATGTTGTCTTGCTGAAATCAACATCATTAACCACGGCCGCCAGCGTGCCGACCCCGGCTTCGCGGAAGCGCGACGCCACATGGCAGAACAGCCGCTTATGCGTAACATTTGGCCGAGCCATCATCAACACACAGTCCGCCAGCGCCGCCAGCACCAGCGCATCGCTCACCAGCCCGAGCGGCGGCGCGTCAATGATGACACGGTCAAAATTGGCGCGCGCCCAGTTCAACAGCCCCGCCACTTTCGCGCCACCCATCAGTTCGGCCGGACTGGCGTCTTTCACCGGCCGGCTGGCAATCACCGTCAGATGATCACATCCGGCCGGATAGCCGAGCGTCTCCATTTTAACATCCGCAGGCCCGCTGTTTAAAAATTCCAACAGACCGCAGGTCCCGGCCGGCATCGGGAAAATCCCCGCCAGCCGCGACCGCCGCAAATCAAAATCGATCAACAGGGTCCGCTGGTCATTCTTAGCGCAGGCCGCCGCCAGATTGCAGCTGGTGATGGTTTTCCCTTCGCTCGGAATCGAGCTGACCACCAGAATGACTTTCGACCGCTCGCGATATTGCGGAGAATCCAGCATGGAGCGCAGCCCGGCAAACGCTTCAGCCACTTCGCTGAAACGGTGATTGATGCTGGCGGTGGCAACGGCATTGCGGTCCCGGCTAGCCACATGCGGCACAACGGCCATCACCTTGAGTCCGGCAATCCGCTCAACGTCATCGGGCGAATCCATCCGGTCCTCCAGCTTATCCACCAGCAGCGCCAATGCGGCGCCTCCGCCCAGCCCCAGCAGAACTGCCAGAAAAACAATCTGCAACTTCCGCGGTTTAACCGGCTTTTCAGGTCGCTGCGCCCGCTCAACCACTTTGACGGTGGCGGTATTTTCATCCGCCGCCATACGCGCCTCCTGGATACGGGCCAAAACCCCCCGGTAAGCGGCGTCACTGGCATCCCGCGCGCGCTCAAGCGCAAGCAGACGCATGTTTCCTTCGGTGATCTTGGCATCCAAATCACTGGCTATATTAAGCTGCTCATTTTTTTTGCGGTCCAGGCTCGCCACCTGCTGATCGTACAATTTCAAATTGGACACCACCGTGGCGCGGGCGCGCATCAACGCCTCCGTGGCCTGCTCACGGAACAACACCACCATTTTTTCCTTGGCCTGAACCTCGGGATGCATGGGCGTGTATTTGGCCAGCAAGGCATCGCGGTCCGCGATGGCCTCCAGCCATTTTTCCATGGCCAGCTTGATTTCATCCGCCCGGGGGGCGTCGGCCGGCACGCTGCCCGCCGTTTCAGGCTTAAGATCCAATGCTGTCAACGCTTCGAGCAAATCCCGTTCACGCGCCGACTGCCCCTCCACCTCAACGAGCACCTTGTTGAAGTCAAGCAGGGCATTTTCAACGGTTTTTTTGCGGCTATCAAGAATATCCAGCTTGTTGTCCTGCCGGAACTTGAGCAGGATACCATCCGCCAAATCCAGCTCCTTGCGCTGGGACACGGCCTGCGCCTCCAACCAGATGACGGCGGCATCAGAGGCAATCCGATTTTCATCATAAGCGCTGGCCTCCGACGCATCCACAAAAACATTACAGGCCTGCATGGCAAAATCGGGACTGGAACTCTCGAATTCGATTTTGATCAGGCGGGTCCGCCGCAATAACGAAAATTTTACATTTTCGGCCAGTATTTTTTTAAAATCCTCATCGGTGCCAACCCCTGCCGGCTTGGATGCGCGCAAACGGCTGACCACATTGCTGAGCAGCGTCGCCCCTTTAAGCTTTTCCAGCCGGGTATTGAAAATCTCCTCGGACTGCGACGTCGACTGATCGTCAATCACCGCCGCCTGCTGGGTCAAGATCCGCGGCCGCCGCACACTGAGTTCCATCAGCGCGGTCGCCTGGTACACAGGAGCCGCCTTCACCAGATAAAACACCGCCGCGCCAACCATAAGAACAAAAACCAACAGGGCCCACACCCACTGTTTCCGCAGCACCATCAACATCCGCAAAGGATCCAGAGTCCTCTCGTCGCCGAGAAACGGACCGTCATAACTGCCGCCATAATAAGGGGCCCCGCCATAGGCGGGTTGCGAATAATGCGCGGGCGGCAATTGCCCGCCCTGTGCCGGCTGATTGGCTTGCTTTGATTCCATTATGATGAACTCCGTGCTCGCATGTTTCCCGAATGACAAAATCCGCCAACCGCCCGAGGTAAAAGAACCACCACGCTCGTCCATGTCCACAGGACCGCCGGGCATCGGAACGGCAGATCAATCAAACTGAATATAGCAACTCCACCCAATCCTGCAACACCCATCATTCCCACCGCACTCCGCCAGACCCTGGCCTGTGCCAGCGGCCGGAACAAAACGCCCAGCACAACCATGCCCGCCAGACATCCTATCACACCAAATTCCGCGAGAAACTGGAGCGGATCACAATGCACATTCGCCTTGCCGGGTTTTTCAAGATTCCGCCATTGCGAGACCGGCACATAATAAGCCACCAGATGCCGGAACCCCCAGCCACCCACGCCATACCAGGGGTGATCACGCCATATCTGCCAAGCAGCAACATCCAAGTCCCAGCGGTCATCCATGTTCAAATTCACATATTCCAGCCCGGGAATTGCATTGAAGGCAACGGGGTTCCAGATTTTGAACTCATGGCAAATCGCCTTTGCGCCAAAGCCAGCCACCGCCCAATAAAGAACCACCACCGTCGCCACACTCAGCACGGCAAGTTTAAGCCGGGCAACCGGGCGCAACCGGGACCAGCCGCCCAGCATGCCATATCCTGCTGCAAAGACCACCAATGCCCAGGACAAGATAATACCGGCGCGGCTCAGCGAAAAATTGGCGCCAGCCAGACACAACACCGCACTGGCCGCCAGCATACTGATGCGCGCCCGCTGTTGATCCGCTGCCGGTTTAAACATTTCATGGAACAACAGCCCCGCAGCCACCGCGGCCATCAGGACAAAATATGCCGCCGCGTGATTGGTATACCCGAAACTGGCAAAGAAAGAAGTATTCATAGGCGCCAGCCCATACATCCGGGCCGCACCGGCGGCGAATTGAACCACGCCGACCAGCGCCAGCAGCCCGGCATTATAAACCAGCATCCGCAGCAACCGGCCGGCCTCGCGCGCAGTGACCTGCATCAACCGCAACACCACCGCCAGAACCCATGCCGGGAAAAACCACATCTGCATCTGAAGCGCTGCCGGCCGGCCGAACGCCCATGGCCACCCCGGATGAGGCGGCGGCGTGAAGGTCCATTTTTTCAATCCGACATCAAAATACGCAATCCGTCCCGCATTCCACCATTGCACACTGATATAGAGCAGAAAAAAAAGCCCAGCCCAAAAGAGCGGATCACGGCATACCGCCCGGCGATTGCCCGGCAACGACGTCACCGCAAAAATCAGCAGCACGGCCGCAAGCAACACCGCCGGCAACAGCCAGTTTGTGACCAAGCCTCCGAATGCCCACGCCGACCAGATCAGAATTGCAGTAACCAGCCATAAACAACACAGCCGGAAGGAAAATCCTCCCGGCTGTGCAACATTTCCACCCACGCCATTTGACGACATACGTCAATCCTCATGCCGGCAACGCCAAAACGAACCAGAGACTTATTTCGACTCCGGCAAAGGCTGATTTGGATATCCGGTGGCAACCGTCGGCTTATCACTGGCTTTATCACCCTTATTAGGAAGGGTTCCGCCAGCCTTCTGGAACGAGTCGCCGAAACTTGCCGCCAGCGCACCTCCTGTTTCCGGTGTGCCAGTGGATGCCATCGCCGCTTGAATCGCCGACACCGCCCCGCCATTGCCAGTGATCACCGTCGAACCGCCGCAAGCCGTCCCCAGCGCCGCGGAAAAATCCATGCGGAACGCCTGCGTCGCCGGCAAGCTTGAAAACGCGGCTGAAACCGCCTGCATCACCGATGCCTGCTGGGAAGCGGCATCATGGCCGTTCCCCAGAATCACGGCAATCACCGCCTTCATGACATTGGCGGCCTCTTCCGGATCAGCGCCGGCCAGCAATGCGTTGATAGCCGCCGGATTCCCCGCCGCCTGATTGATCTGCTCCTGTGTCGGCTGAACAAATGCCGCCATGGCTGACACCGCCATTCCAACTGCCGCCACCATCATCATTATTTTTTTGATCATGACATCTTCCTTTCTATTGTGACAATCCTGCTGTGTTAATATGTCAGCACCGCGCCCGCGCCAACACTGGTTTTATCGTAGCTCGACACGTTGGAATCGACTTTTTCATAAAGCGCCTCGGCATAAAGCTTCATGCCGGCCGCCGGCGTCTGGTATTCCGCGCGCACCCGCGCACCCGTTCCCTTATCCTGACGGTCAATCAGCAGGCCATCCGCCAGCACCGGCTCAAGGTAATCATCCTTGCGATAGGAAGCTGCTGTGGACAATGTAACCGCCGTGGACACACGGCAGGCGGCACCGGCCCAGAAAATGGAATATTCGGTGCCATTATCAGCATAGAGCGAAGAAAGCTGCATGCCGTTGCGGCCACCGAACTGCAGCATAAGCTTTTCGGTCGCCATCCACAGCGCCGTACCGTCGAAATTAAAGGATGTTTTTTTGTTGTTGTCCGCACCATATTCGTAGTTCTGAACGCCGCCACCCACTTTGAATGTCAGCTTGTCAGAGCCCCGCGTCTTGAGACCGATCCGGGCGGCGGTATAGTCTGCCGTCTCATCCAGCGTGTCATTCCGCTGCAACCCATATTTCAGCGTCAAGGTGCCGGCGGTTTTATCCGTCATGCGATAGGCCGATTCCGCCTGCACATAATGGCTGATCAAATCATAAAGGCTTGCACTATCGTAATTCAGAGAGTCAAACCGGTATCCCAGGTCAAATTCGGTCTTGTCGGTCAGGTTGCGCCCCAACGAAACGCCAATCTGATGGATGTCCCGGAGGTCTGAAGAGCTGGCATCCAGCGCTGAATCCGGTGAAATGCCACCCACCGCCGCTTCCGATCCGTAGCGGTCGAAATCGTCAACGCGCCGGAAACTGTGGTCCACCTCGATGACCATCTGGTCACGCGTCCCATATTTGCCCTTCAGCACATCGCCAAACGTGGTGAAGTCACCACGGTCGCTGGAATCGTTGTAACTGCGGCGGCCGATGAAACCCAATCCGCTCAAATCCAGCGCATAGGTGGTATAGCCACCGCGTATGCCGGCGATTCCATCCAGATAGGTGTCACCTTTCGCATTCGCAGGCGCATTGTTGACATTCGAATCGTATGTCACATCGCCTTCGACATATGGATGCAACGCGCTGGCGCCCGAACTGTTACCCTGGGCCGCCTGCGCCGCAACCAAACTCCATCCTGACACAATCGCAACGATTATTACCATGGTCCCAATGTATTTTCGCATCGCTACCCCTTTCATTTTGCCTGTCTCCCGTCTTTGCTAAAACATCAACTCCGGCACAAACACGACATCGCCCGATTTAAGGACAATGTCCTCGCCAACCATCCCCTGCGCGCCAACTGCGCGCAAATTCACTTCACGCGAACCTGTTTTTCCACCCACGCTCCGGGTGATCCGGATGGCCGTATCCTTGGCGCTGGTATCAAAGCCTCCGGCCTGCTGCACCGCCATGCTGACCGTCAAATCCCGCGTGGCGGGGATCGCCACCCGCCCCGGCTTTTTGACACGGCCCAAAACAGTCACAGACCCCCACGGGGAGCTACTGTCCACGGCTTCATCCTGCACCAGATCAATTGAAATTTGCGGATTGACCAGATACGCGCCATACTGCTCTGCAAGCACCGTTTGCAACTGATCCTGGGTCAAACCCTGCACGGTGACCGTCCCCACCAGCGGCAGGTTTACGGTTCCTTCGTCTGTCACCCGCTTGGTCCGCTCCTCAAATTCCTTTTTTCCACCGACAAGCACGGTCAAATTAAAGATAAATCCCGGCCTTAGACGAACACCCTGGGCCATATTTTGCGGTTGCATCACAGGCGGGACTGGAGCCGGCATGACAACCGCTGTTTTTTTTGCCTGTTTTTTGCTGTGCCAATGGAACATTGCGCACCCAGTCATAAAAACCGGCATAACCATGCATAGGAGAACCGCATGCACCCACATTCTTTTTCTATCACACTTCATAAGCAAAAATCTTCCAGCATCTGGAGCCCGCATTAGAATATATATTCAAAGCGCACGCATTCCCATATTAGCATATTTAAAAAATAGCACTACCATCCTCGACTTCGCAATAAAAAAAGCATGATTTTTTACCCGCAAGATGAGGTGGATTGGTTTATTGTTTTTGATTTAAAATAAAAGCAAATGGCAGCAACTCGCCAAGGGTATATTGCCGAACCACCGCTTCCCCATCTGTCAGATAAACCGGCAAATCGGATGGGCCAAACTCCGCCATGACCTGCCGGCAGGCACCGCAGGGATAAGGGACCGCCGCACCGGATGCGATAACCGCCAGCGCCGCAAAATCACGGCATCCGGCCGCCACCGCCGCCACCACCGCAACGCGCTCCGCGCAAAGCGTGAGGCCAAAGGAGGCGTTTTCGACATTACAGCCCGTGAACACACGGCCATCCCTGGTCAACAGCGCGGCCCCCACTGCATATTTTGAATACGGACAGTATGCCAGCCTCATCGCGCCACGGGCCATATCCATCAATGCTTTCTCGTTCATAATCACCTCCTATTGAATCACATCACCTATCAGGGGTTGCGGAGTCGGCGGAGTTTCACCGATTTTGAATGCAGCCCGCAACAGCGGACGCGCCTCAGCCAGCCGGTCGTCATCATTTGCATGAATGACCGCCAACGGCTGGCCTTTGCGCACGCTTTCGCCTTCCTTCACGAGATCCGTCACCCCCACCGCCGGGTCCACCACATCGTCAGTCTTGCGCCGCCCCGCATTCAAGGCCACACACGTCCGTCCCACCGCATCCGCATCCACCCGGACCATATATCCATCCATTGATGCCAAAACCGGCTCCTGTATACGGGCGTGCGGCAACCGGTCCGGCTGATCCAGCACCTTCACATCGCCACCCTGCAACCGTGTCATTTCCTTGAATTTTTCAAACGCCGCGCCTGACTGCAGCTTTTGCCGCAACAGGGATTGCGCCTCCGCTATGGACCCGCAGCGCCCGGTCATAATCAGCATGTGCGCGCCCAGTTCAATTGTCAAATCCGTGACATCCGCCGGCCCTCGACCTTGCAGCACGGCCACTGATTCAACCACCTCAACCGCATTGCCGGCCGCACGGCCCAGCGGCTGGTCCATCGCGGTCAACACCGCCGTGACCTTCTTCCGCATACGCCGGCCTATCTCCACCATGGTGCGCGCCAGCTCCTCCGCCTGCGCCTGTGTTTTCATAAAGGCGCCGGACCCCCACTTGACATCCAGCACCAGCGCGTCGATGCCTTCCGCCAGCTTTTTGCACATGATGCTGGCGGCGATCAAGGGGATGGACGGCACCGTGGCGGTGACATCCCGCAACGCGTAGAGCTTTTTGTCCGCCGGCGCCAGCCGGTCCGTCTGGCCGATCATGGCGCAGCCGCACTGCCGCAGCACATGCAGGAATTCATCCGTTGGCAAACAAGTGCGGAAGCCCGGTATGGATTCCAGCTTGTCGAGCGTGCCGCCGGTGATCCCCAGCCCGCGCCCGGAAATCATGGGCACCGCCACATCGCAGCAGGCCACCAGCGGCGCCAGAATCAGGGAAATCTTATCCCCCACACCGCCCGTGGAATGCTTATCCGCCTTGGGCCAGGGCACCGACGACGTGTCCACCATGTCGCCGGACCGCATCATGGCATCGGTCAGCACGGCGATCTCGTCAAAGGTCATGCCCTTGAAAAAAATCGCCATGGCCAGCGCCGCCATCTGGTAATCGGGAATCCCGCCGCTGGTATAACCCGTGATGAAGGCGCGGATCTCCGCCTCGCCCAGCGCGTGGCCATCCCGCTTTTTTTCGATGATCCATTGCGGTATCATGATGGTTACAATATATCCAATATAACGATGCCACGCATCCTATTTGTCAAGCACGCGGATGCCGCCGGGCACTTTTGCCGTCAGTTTGAACCGCGCCATGAAGCCGGCAGTCGCCAAAAACTCCGATGGAGTACTGTCTGTGATCCAGAAAGCCTCGCTGCGCGTCTTGCGCAAAACCGCCAGTCCGCGTTCCGGCCCCAGCACAAACAGCGAGGTGGAAAGCGCGTCCGACTCCATGGCCGTGGGCGCGAGAATGGTGACGCCGGCAATGCCTTTGACCGGACGGCCACTCACCGGGTCCATGATATGCGTATAGCGCTCCCCCCGGATCATCACAAACTGCTCATAATGCCCGGAGGTCGCCAGCGCCCAGCCGCCACCCAGCGTGACAGTTCCCAATGTGCAGTTTTTTTGGAAGGGGTCACGCACGGCAACCCGCCATGGCCGGCCCGGCGCCGCCACACCGCCACACCTGATATTGCCGCCCAGATTGACCATCAAATTGCTCGCACCGGCGGCGATCAACTGCTCATAGCATTGATCTACGGCATAGCCTTTGGCAATGCCTCCCAAGTCCACCCGCATCCCGGGCCGGTCGAACCGCACGGTGTTGTCGCCGAAAACCAGATGCTGCCAACCGACCTTCTGCAGAATCTCCCGCAGTTCCCGGTCCGACAACGGCGCTTCCGGCGGCTTCCCGCCGCGGAACCCCCAGCATTCCATCAAAGGCCCCACCGTAAAATCAAAGGCCCCGCCGGTCAGCTGGCTGTACGCGCAGGTGTCGCGCAACAGCTTGAACACTTTCGGGGACAAGGCGACCGGCCGGCCGCCGCCATCCCGGTTAAGCTGTGAAATTTCGCTTTGCGGAATGAAAATGCTGAGCTGTTTTTCCAGCACCTGCAGCGTCTGGCGCGCCATGGCAGCATCATCCGCCAGATGCGCCTGATCGGCGGCCGGCACCATGATGCTGGCAAACGTGCCCATCGCCGGCCAGCTTTCCTGCAACGGGGCGGCCGATTGACGACAGCCGGTCAGTATCACAACCGCCACCAAAAACATTTCCGCTGTTTTCATTGCCGCTCCCGTTGCATCACATGCATCATAAACGTTTGCATGTCACCCGCCGTATCCGCCCCGGGAAAACCGACCTGCAGCCGCGCATACGCATCCGCCGCAACATGGATCCCGGCCGGCCGGCCGCCAAACACAATCACCGCACGCGTCAGGAACGTCTTCAGCACCTGCCGGGCTGATTCATCCTCAGGATGCCGTTGCATGTATTCCCTGCATGTCTGTAGCCCGTAGGGATACAACTCCTGATCCGGCGCTTGCGACACCGTCTCGCCATGAATCTCCAGCCGGCCATTCATGACCAGCGCGGCCATGGACTGGACAACCACCCGGTCGCATTTCAGCGTGTCCGCCCCTCCTCCAACCGCCTGGCCGCGCACCGCCCAATACAGCGCATGCGCGTGCGGCATCCGCCAATCCACGCGTCCGTACTGCCGTTCGATTTTACGCATCCATGCCTCATCCATGCCCAGAAGTTCAAGATGCTGTTTTTGCGACACCGTCAAGGGCGCGGCCGGCAGATGCGCGCCGCCCAGCGCCGCCTCCGTCAACCCGGCCAGCCGCCGCTTGTATGACAGGTGGAACACGTCAGCGTCCGCGCCGATGCGATAGTAGTAAATCAACGCCAGTTCCGCGTAGAGGTCCGGGTCATCGCCATGCAGCCGCAGCCCCTCATCGCGCAGCAGCCGGATGCCGTTCCATATCCATTGCCAGCGGGCTTCCGGCGTGGTCATGGTTGAGCTGAACTGTTCCGCCATGTTCCACGCGTGAAACACCCATGTCTCCGTGGACTCGGGATCCAGCTGCGTGATCCAATCCGCCAGCTGCACACTGGCCGCGTATTCGCCCTGATCCTGAAGCGCGGCGATGCGCAGCCAGAGCCAGTCCACTATAATCCCTCGGAACCCGCCCAGCATGACGGCGGTCAGCTCCAGCACCGGCGGTGCGCCCCGCCATGCCGCAGCCGATGCGGCACTGCCGCGGCCAGCCTCACGCGCCTGCCGCAGCGACCGGTTCAGCATGCCGCCGCCCAGCAAACACGCCAGCGTCAATGCCGCCATCCATAGAGTTGTCCATCGCCATTTCATAAGTGTTTAATCCACACCCGTCGCCGGCTCACGCCGCCGCAGCACCCGGCCGCCGATCCAGCCCAGCACAAGCGGATAGCCTGTTGCCAGCAGGAAAAAACCCGACACGGCATCCCGAGTGCCGATGCGCTCGCCCGTCGCCACCGCCTCCACGACGTCGATCTTCTGGACGGGCGCCACCACCCAGGCCACCGGCTTGCCCAGCACACGGCCGACCCGCACCGTCCAATGCGGCGAAGGATCCGAATGGTCATGCAAATCGCCATCATCATGGATCGGGGATTCCATGGTGAAAAAACCGGCCAGGCTGAACGCGACCACCAACCCCAGCGCCGCGAAAACAGCGACGGGCGAAGAAAAACACGCGCCCAGCGTCACGCCCAACGCGGCCAGCACCGCCAGCTTGCTCCACTGCAGCAGCAAGCCCTTGAGCAGATTGCGCACAAACCCGCTTTCGCGCACCCTGAGCTCCACCCCTTGCGTCTGATCCAGGATGAAGGTTGTTGAATGCGCCGCATCGCCATTGACAAACCGGATCACCAGCGTTTTCACTTTCCGGATGTCCGGGACGGCCAGAGGCAACAACAACACCCCCGCCGCGCGACGGGCCATAGGCATCTCAAGCTTGTCGGAACCGGACGGCAGCTGAAACGTCCAGAGGCCGGAAACGGTTTGCTGCGACCGGCCGGGGATGGAGAATTTCATGTGCAGCATCAGGGCATCCGCCGCCGGCGCCATGTCGTCCGGCAGGGCAAACGTCCATTGCCGGGTCGCGCCGGGTTCCACCACAAGCAGTTCCTCGCCCAGATGGAACCGGGCATCCTTTTCCATGACTGCGGCATCCACCGGGCGGGTGATCAGCCCGGCGTGACGGATTTCATCCATTTTACGGATCAACGCCGGATCCCCTGCCTGAAACGGCAAAGGCTTTAGCGCCTGGCGGCAGGTCAGCGCCGCCAAACCCTGCGCACGGTCCGTTGCCGGCATGTGCCAGAGCCTTAAACCAAGGGATGCGCACATCAACGCAGCGGCCAATAAAAGCAGCACCCCGTTGAGCGCCATGAGCGCCAGCCACTTGCCAAGCCAAAGCTCCCACGCACGCACCGGCCTGACCGCCAGAAGCTGCAAGGGCCGGTCTTCACGCTCACGCGAAATGGAAAGGCTGCCCATCACCAAGGCGGCAAACCCGAGAATCCAGCCTGTCAAGGTCAGGGCATAGCGCAAGATGGTGCGCATCAATCCATCGGGCGTTCCATCACCCCCGATAAAAAGCGGCACCACCACACAGGCAAACACCACCAGCACCACCAGGCAGGCGACCTGGCGGGAACGCACCGCCAGCCGCAAGGCCAGACCCATCAGGCCACGCCAGCGGCGCAAGGTCGCTACCGCACTGTTTGCCGAAGACTTCACCGTTTCTCCTCATCCGGACCGCCTTCCAAAAACGACGGCAGATGAATCTGCGGCGAGGCGCCGGTTGCATAGCCCGCCTGCGCATGCGCCCTGGCCACCACATCAAGGAAGAACTGCTCCAAATCCGCCGCCGGATGATCCACAGCCGGCTTGAATCCGGTCTGCTCTTCAATGCATTTTAGCAACGCCTCCAACCCTTCACCGCCCGGCGCCGGCAACGCCAGACGGATGGTCTCCTTGCGTTCCAGCAGGTCGCTGATGGCACCCACGGCATGCGCCTTCCCGTTGAACAGGATCGCCACCCGGCCGCACACATCCGCCACATCCGCCAGCAGATGGGACGAAAGCACCACCGTGCGGCCCGAAGCCGCCAGGGCCCGGATGATATCTTTCATCTGACGGCAACCGATGGGGTCCAACCCGGCAGTTGGCTCATCAAGAATGATCAGTTCAGGGTTATTGACCAGCGCCTGGGCCAGCGCGATCCGGCGCGCCATGCCCTTGGAAAACCCGCCCACCGGCCGGTCTGCCGCATCCGTCAACCCCGCCATGTCCAGCAGTTCGTGGACGCGCCTGCGCCGCACATCGCGGGCCAGCCCGCAAATCTGCCCGAAGAAATCCAGTGTTTCGCGCGGCGTCAACCCGGCATAGAGATAGTTTTCCTCCGGCACATAGCCGATGCGCCTTTTGACCGCCACATCCTGCGGCAGCCGGCCCAGGACCCGCACCACGCCGCCGGTGGGATGCAAAAGCCCCAGCAAAATCTTGAGGGTTGTGCTTTTTCCCGATCCGTTCGGCCCCAGCAACCCGAACACCTCGCCGGGCATCACATCCAAACAGAGGCCGTCCACGGCGTGCACGCGCGGGCGCCGCCAGAAATCCCCAAAAACCTTGGTCAGGTCCTGGATGCTGACCGCCGGCTGTACCTGTATTGTTTGCATCATCATATATCTCCGCTACCGGATTTCCCGGCGCTTGAAAAGCGCCTGGCCCAGCAAAACCAATCCCGCGGTGTACAACAGGGTGTAAAGCGTGGCCTGTCCCACATAGGTCCACGCCACGGTGCCGCCTTTATTGAGCATGTCGGCCACCCAGAAATGCTGCCAGTTGGGCAGGAGCTGACAGATTGCGTTGCGCCATGCAGGGGCGTGCGGCGCATCCAGCAGCGCATCCGCCAGCCAGCCGGCCACCCAGAACCCGCCCGCCACCAGCGCCAGCCCGCCCTGCCGGAACCAGCGGGCAGAGAGCATCAGCACCAGCGCGGCGAACAAAACCAGTGCCTCCGCAATGAGAAGGTTGACCGGCAGCAGCCGCCACTCCACGCGCACATCAAAAGGCGCCCACTGCCCGTGCCGGTCAAAACATCCGGCACATATCAGCGCGAGCGCCAGCGCCAGCAGGAGGAACAGGAAAGCGTCCGATGCAAACACGCGCCGCATGCGGTAATTCAGCCATGCAGCCGCCAGCAGCGCCGCCGCCATGGCCCCCAGCGCGATGAACCCCGTCTGCCAATCCGTGACAAACCCGCCGCCAAACCGTTCCGAGACCCGGTTGGCCACCAGCGCCGCCATGGCCACCGCCAGCGAAAACAGGCCGACCACCACACCCACCGCGAGGAACCGGGTCAGGTAGAACACCGTCCGCCCCACCGGCTTGCTGAGCACCAGCAGCGCGGCGCCGCGCCGCATGGCCGCATCGAGCACCGATGCGGATGCATACCCTGCCAGCGCCAGCCCGAATGTCAGCTGGACCGCGAATGCGGTGTCCCGCACCATTTTGCCTTCTTCACCAAAATGGAAAACCGCCAGCAGCGGCGAAAGGATGACAAGCGTGGCCGCCCCGTATGCCAGCAACAGGCAAAGCGGACGGCGCAATAGCTCCAGCACGGTCAACCCCATCAATGCCCAGCCTTGCATCAACCCTTTCATACCGCCCCCATGCGCCATGAATCCGGACAACCCGGATTGCTCTCCCATGTCTTTATTACTCTACGCATAACCGCATGTTTTTCAAATGCAAAATCCGCGCCAAAAAAAACAACCCGACCTCCGGAATTCCGGAGATCGGGCTGCCACTGTCCATTCGAATTAAAACTACACCTGGTCCGCCGGCGCATCCTTTTCCTGGAGCGCCTGCCTGCGGCTCAGCTTCACGCGGCCGCGGTCATCGACGCCGATGCACTTCACCCACATCTTGTCGCCAAGCTTGCAGATGTCCTCCACCTTCTGCACACGGAAATCGGCCAGCTCGCTGATGTGGACCAGGCCGTCCTTGCCCGGCATGATCTCCACAAACGCGCCGAATTCCTTCACGCCGGTCACCGTGCCGTGATACATCTGGCCCTCTTCAGCCTCGGCGCCGATCATCTCGACCTCATGGACCGCCAGCTGCAGGGAGTCGTTGCTGGTCGCAAAGATGCTGACCGTGCCGTCCTCCTCAATATCAATCTGCGCGCCCGACAGCTCGGTTATGCGGCGGATGTTCTTGCCGCCCGGGCCGATGAGCTCGCCGATGTTTTCCGGATCAATCTTGATCTGATGGATGCGGGGCGCATGCTGTGAAAGCTCCGCGCGAGGCGCATCGATCACGCCGTGCATGAAGTCCAGCAGCTTGTGCCGCGCCAGGCGCGCCTTTTCAAACGCGCCTTCCACAAGATCCCACGGCAGGCCGTGGATCTTCAAATCCACCTGGAAGCCGGTGATGCCATCGCGGGTGCCGGCCACCTTGAAATCCATGTCACCGCAATGGTCTTCCGAGCCGATGATATCCGTCAGCAGAATGCCATGCATCTTCTCATCGGTCACCAACCCGATCGAGATGCCGGCCACCGGCTTGATGATCGGAACACCGGCATCCATCAGGCTCAACGTGCCCACGCAGATGCTGGCCATCGAGGAGGATCCGTTCGACCCCATGATATCGGCCACCAGGCGGACCGTGTAGGGATAATCCTTGGGCAGCATGCAGCAGAGGGAGCGTTCGGCCAGATTGCCGTGGCCGATCTCGCGGCGGCCGGTCGCGCCGAGCCGTCCAACTTCACCCGTGCTGTAAGGCGGGAAATTGTAGTGCAGCATGAAACGCTTCTCAGTTTCGCCGCCGGTCACCGCATCCAGGCTCTGAATGTCCGACTTAGTGCCGAGCGTCACCGAGCCGAGCGCCTGGGTTTCACCCCGGCTGAAAAGCGCCGAGCCATGCGTCCGCGGCAGCAACCCGACCTGCGCTGAAAGCGGACGGAGGTCATCAAACCCGCGGCCATCCTGCCGGCGCTTGCGCTGGAGCATATTGGCGCGCACCAGCTCGATTTCCAGCTCATCGAACATGGCACGGAACGCCTCAACGCTCATCTCCGGGAATTCCACCAGCAGCTTTTCCTTGAGCGTCTTCTTGAGAGCGCCCACCTTGCCTTCGCGGTCTTTTTTCCCGGGCACCAGCAGCGCCTCGGCAAAGTCAGCCGCCGCAAGTTCACGCGCGCGCTTGATCAGGGTTTTGTCCTGCTCCGGCAGCGTGACCACCTTGTCCGCCTTGCCCATCTTGCGCCGCAGTTCCAGCTGCGCGTCAATCAGCTTGACACACTCCGCGTGCGCCAGCTTCATGGCCGCCACCAGATCGGCTTCCTTGATTTCCTGCCCTTCGCCCTCGATCATCATCGGCAGGTCGCGGGTGCTGCAATAAATCAGCTCAAGATCACTGGCGGCACGCTCCGAATGGGTCGGGTTGACAATCAGCTTGCCATTCACCCGGCCAACCCGCACACCCGCCACAGGTCCCATAAAAGGGATCTCCGAAATGGTCAGCACCGCGCTGGCCGCGCAAATGCTCAACACATCAGAATCATTCTCACCATCCGCGGAAAGCAGCATGCTGTTGACCTGCACATCGTTGCGATAGCCATCCGGGAACAAAGGCCGGATCGGCCGGTCGGTGAGGCGCGCCGCCAGAATTTCTTTTTCCGCCGGGCGGGATTCACGCTTGAAGAAACCGCCCGGGAATTTCCCGGCGGCATAGAATTTTTCGCGATATTCGACCTGCAAGGGGAAGTAATCAATCCCTTCGCGCGGCGTTTCGGTGCAGGTGACGGCCGTGAACAGGATGGTGTCGCCCATCCGCATGGTCACCGCGCCCGCCGCCTGCTGCGCCAGCAGTCCGGTTTCCAACGTGATATCTTTCCCGCCGACATTAACGGTAACTGACAGGGTATTTTGCATAACACACTCTTCTTTTCTGTTTTTTGGAATCAAACACCGATGAATCTGCGCACCGTGTATTTTTCGAGGCGGATTCCTTAACGGTAGCTAGACGTCCCGCAACCTCCGGCGGACCGGAGCGGGTTGACACTGACTAGCGGCGGATATGAAGATCCTGCAGCATCTTCTTGTACCGCTCTTCGTCGTGCTTCTTGAGGTAATCCAAGAGGCGCCGGCGTGCGCTAACCATCTTGATCAGACCATAACGGGAGCTGTGGTCATGTTTGTGCGTCTTCAGGTGCTCTGTGAGGTGCTCGATGCGCTTCGTGATCAGGGCCACCTGGACGTCGGACGATCCGGTGTCGGAATCGTGCCGCTGGAACTGCTTTTTAACTGCCGCTTTATCTATCCGACTCATCTGCTGCCTGCTTCCTCTTTTCTCTTCTGTTTTTTTATATTTGTTAGAGGGGGAGCATAGTAGTCCCAGCCTTGCCTGTAAAGGGATTCTTTGAACTTTTTTGCGCGCAAAACCTGTTGCGCGCGCCTGACATCTTCACGAATCTGCGCCTGTAAATGCGCTGGCGAGGCAAACGGACGCTCATCCCGCAAGCGGGCGACAAACGCGATTTTCATCTCGCGTCCATACAAATCCCCTTGAAAATCAAGCAGATGCAGTTCCACCAGCGGTTTGGGCGTGGCGGCGCTGCCAAATGTCGGCCGCGTGCCGAAATTCAGCACCCCGGGCCGCCAGGTTCGTCCCGCACGTCCCAGCACCGCATAAACACCGGTGGCCGGAAGCACCTCAGCCCCGGGCTGGATGTTCGCCGTTGGATAGCCCAAGGCACGGCCCACGCCCCGGCCGCGCAGCACCCGGCCAGCCATGGTGTATGGCCGGCCCAGCAGACGGCGGGCGGCGGCCATATCACCGGATTGGACCGCCTGCCGGATGCGGGTGCTGGAGACCAGCGCATGGCCCTGTTTGACGGCGGGAACCACACGCACATGGAATCCATAGCTCTTGCCCAGCTTCCGCAACCCGGCGGGGGTTCCGGCACCACGGCGGCCAAACCGCCAGTTGCGACCCACCCAGATCTCCGCCACCGGCGCCCACGCCGCCAACTGGCGCACAAAAGCGTCCGGCGTCATGTCGGCCACCCGGCGGTTGAAAGGGACCACCAGGCAGCCATCCACGCCCAGCGATTTCAACAGCCGGAGCTTTTCACCGGCATCGGTTAAAAGCGGCGGCGCCAGTTCAGGCCGCAACACCTGCAGGGGATGCGGATCAAAGGTCATGACCCAAAGACGGCCGTGCATGGCACGGGCGCGGCGCAAGGCCGCCCGGATCACCCGCTGGTGACCCACATGCACACCGTCGAAAAAACCGGCGGCCAGCACGATCGGCCCGGCCGACCGCGGCAACGGTGTCAGCTCATTGCGTATCTTCATGCTTTTTCGCCCAAAGCCGCATCGGGATGACCCGACGCGTCAAGGTGTCGCGGTCCATTTTCAAAATCTCATCCAACGGCAGGGCGGTCTCAACCCGGGTCTCGCCGCACGCGGTCCGCCGCAGGCGGGAGAGATGCGCGCCGCAGCCCAGCCCATCGCCGACATCAGCCGCCAGCTTGCGGATATAGGTGCCCTTGGTGCACCGCACCCGGAAATCCGCCTCCCCGGGCCGGAATGCCAGCAACCGGAATTCGTACACATGGATCAGCCGCGCCTTGCGCTCCACTTCCAGGCCCTTGCGCGCGCTTTTATAGAGCGGCTTGCCGTTGACCTTCACGGCGGAAACCATGGGCGGCATCTGCCAGAGATCGCCGGTCAGCTTTTTCATCTCCCCGCGCAGCCCGTCTTCCGTCACCCCGCCCGGATCCGCCTCGCGCACCACCTCGCCGTCCGCATCGTGCGAATCCGTGGCAATCCCCAGCCGCATCGTGCCTTCATACTCCTTGTCCGCGCCGATCAGCTGCTCCGACATCTTGGTGGCGCGGCCCAGAAGGAGGATCAGCACCCCCGTGGCCATGGGATCCAGCGTGCCGCCATGCCCGACTTTTTCAATCTGGAAGGTGCGCCGCACCGCATTGACAATGTCATGCGAGGTCGGGCCCGTGGGCTTGTCAACCACCAGCATGCCATCCAACGGATCCGGATTGGCCGCCGGCGGGGCGGCGCGAAAACGATGGTAGTTCAATCCGTGACCTCCCGGGGTTCCGCCGGACCATCCGGCGGCGCCGGTTCGGTTTCAACAATCTCGGGCATGTTGGCCAGAATGCCGAGCACATGGTCGCCTTTTTCAATCGCGTTGTCGCATGCGAAATAAAGCCGCGGGGTGTATTTGAGGATCACCTGCTTGCTGACCAGGCCCTGGATTTCAGGACGATTCCGCCGCAGGATGCGCATGACCCGCGCGCGCTCCGCCTCGTCGCCGCGGATGGATATCTGGACGCGGGCATCCCGCAGGTCGCGGCTGACACCCACATCCAGCACGGTCACGGCGGAAAGATCGACCTCGTCAGGGTTGAGCACGCGGAACAAGGCGGTGCCGATCTCACGCTTCATCAGGGCATTGACCCGCGTTAACCGGTCCACCGACATGGTTTGGCCTCCACTCCGCAGTCCGGGATCAAAGTTCCTGCCGGATCTGCTCGATCTCGTAGAATTCCAACACATCGCCGACCGCGAAATCCGTGTAGTTTTCAAGGCGGATGCCGCATTCCTGCCCCTCGCGCACCTCCGCCACGCTCTCCTGGAAGTGCTTGAGCGAATTGACACCGCCCTGATAGAGCGTCTCGGCGCCGCGCTTGACCCGCACTTTGAAACGCGGCCGCACAAGGCCGGTCATCACGCGGCAGCCGGCCACCTTGTTGCTCTTGCCGACCTGGAACACCTGGCGTATCTCCGCCCGGCCCATGATCTTTTCCTTGAGGATCGGCGCCAGCAGGCCGCTCATGGCCTCGCGCACCTGATCGGAAAGCTCATAGATAATGTTGAACAGCCGCACCTCCACGCCTTCGTGGCGGCAGGCGCCTTCCACACCGGGCTCCTTGCCCACCTGGAACCCCAGGATCACGGCGTCCGAGGCGCTGGCCAGCATGACATCGTTTTCCGTCACATTCCCGGTGGAGGTGAAAATGACCGAGAGCGAGATCTTCTCGCTCTTGACCGCCTGGAGGTCGTGCATGATGGCTTCGAGGCTGCCTTGCGTATCGGCCTTCAAGATCACCTTCAGCTCCAGCTTCAGGCTTTCCTGCATCTTGATGAAAAGATCATCCAGCGAGGCTTTCTTCATCGGCGCCAGGAGCTGGCTCTGCTTGAGCTCCATCGCGGCGGCGGCCGCCAGGTCACGGGCATGCCGCTCGTTGACAAACACACGGAACTCCGCACCCGCCTCCGGCACCGCCGGCAGGCCCAGGCACCGGACCGGCGTGGAGGGGTCCGCCTCTTTGACGCTTTCGCCGTGGTCATTGATGAGCATGCGCACCCGGCCGTAATGCGACCCGCACAAAATCACATCGCCCACCCGCAGGGTTCCGCTTTTCACCAGCAGGGTCGCGGTGGGGCCGCGGCCCGACTCCATGCGCGCCTCCACCACATACCCCTGCGCCCGGCGCGAGGGATTGACCTTCAAGTCCAGCATATCCGCCTGCAGCAGGATCATTTCGAGCAGGTGCTCCATGCCCTCGCCGGTCACCGCGCTCACCGGGCAGCAGATCACGCTGCCGCCCCACTCTTCGGGCGCCAGCTCCAGCTGCTGGAGCTGCTGCTTGATGCGGTCCGGATTGGCGCCGGGCAGGTCGATCTTGTTGATCGCCACCATGATCGTCACGCCCGCCGCCTTGGCATGCTGCACCGCCTCCTTGGTCTGGGGCATGATGCCGTCATCGGCCGCGATCACAATCACCGCGATATCGGTCAGGTTCGCGCCGCGCGCGCGCATGGAAGTGAACGCCGCATGGCCGGGCGTGTCCAGGAATGTGATCCGGCGGCCGTTCACCGTCTTGGTGTAGGCGCCGATATGCTGCGTGATGCCGCCATGCTCGCCCGCCGCCACCGTGGCGCTGCGGATACGGTCGAGCAGCGACGTCTTGCCATGGTCCACGTGGCCCATGAACGTCACAATGGGCGGCCGCGGACGGAGATCATCCGGCTTGTCTTCCTGTTCGGCATCCACGTCTTTTTTCGGAATCTGCTTGATCGCTTCCGGCTTCTTGTCATGCTCCACGGTGAAGCCATGCTTTTCCGCAATGCTCTTGGCAACAATGATATCAACCTTCTGGGCGATGGACGCCAGGACATTCATGCGCATCAGCTCCGCCACCAGCTGGTTGGGCCGAACCCCCAGCAGTTCCGCCAGATCGCGCACCACCACCGGCCCGCGCAGGTGGATAATCTTGTTGCTTAAATCGACTTCGGCCACCGGCACGGGAGCTGCCGGAGGCACAGGGGTTGCCGCCACTGGCGCAGGCGCCACCGGCGCCGCCACAGGGGCCGCTTTGGCAACAGGGGCCGGCTTGTACGCCTTGGGCTTCTCGCGGATATCCTTGGGCTTGACCTCTTCACGCGCAGCCACGGCGGCACGGCGGATCGGCTCTTTCTGGACTTCCTTGCGCCAGCGGTTGTCAATGGCCAGCGCCTCAAGCGCTTCCTCATCATCCAGCAAAGGCGTTTCGGCCTTTTTCGGCTCCGCCTTTTTATGGGCGGACTCCCGCATCAGCTCCACCGCCGCCGGCTCCAGCGCGCTGAGCACACTTTTCGCCTCCACGCCAAGCTCATGCAGGCGCGCCAGCAACTCCTTGCTGGGAACCCCTAATTCAGTTGCAAGTTCGTGTACTCTCATGGAGCCTCTTCCGCAGGATCCGCCGTCTGGGCGGCCGCCGTTTCAAAAATAGCCTTTGCGGTCTCGGCGTCCAACCCCGCCGCCTCCGCCAGTTCGCCCACATCAGCCGCCAGGATTCCCTCCACCGTCAGGAATCCGGCCGCCACCAGTTTTTCGGCGTTTTCCTTGCCGATGCCCGGAACCGCCGCCATATCCGCCACCGCCTTGGCCACCTTCTCCTCAAAGCTGACGCTGGCTTCGTCCTTCTGGATGTCGATCTTGACACCCAGCAGCTTGGCGCTCAACCGCACATTCTGGCCGCGCTTGCCGATGGCCAGGGAAAGCTGGTCGGGCTCCACGGTCACATGCACCACCCGCGGATCGTCCGGATCAATCGCCACCTTGGTGAGCTTGGCCGGGGCCAGCGCATTGGCCGCGCACGTGCGCAGGTCGTCGCTCCACCGGATGATGTCAATCTTCTCGCCGGAAAGCTCGCGCACGATGTTTTTCACCCGCATGCCGCGCATGCCCACGCAGGCGCCCACCGGATCCACCTTGGCGTCGCTGGACGTCACGGCGATTTTCGTCCGCGAGCCCGGCTCGCGCGCAATGCCCTTGATGGTCACAATACCGTCCGCGATTTCCGCCACTTCGAGCTTGAACAGCTCGATGATGAAATCATTGTGCGTCCGCGAGAGGATCACCGCAGGCCCGGCGGCGTTCGGCTGGATCTCCACCAGCAGCGCGCGGATGCGGTCGCCCACCACATAATCCTCCGTGGGCACCCGGTCCTTGCCGCTCATCACCCCTTCCGCCCGGCCAAGGTCCACCACCATCTCGCCATGGCTGAACTGGCGGATCGTGCCGCTGACAATCTTGCCGGTCTGGCTTTTGAACTCCTCCACCACAATCTCGCGCTCCGCCTGCCGGATTTTCTGCAAAATCGCCTGCTTGGCCGTCTGGGCCGCGATCCGGCTGAAATCGCCGGGCGTCACTTCCACCTCGAGGGTGTCGCCGACTTTGGCATCCGCCTTGATGCGGCGCGCCTGGTCAAGCGCGATTTCATACTTGGTCTTGGGCGCCTTCTCCACCACCACCACCTTGCCCATCGCGCGGATCTGGTAGGTCTTGCGGTCGATCTCGACACGCACATCCTGCTCGGCGCTCACGCCTTTGCGCGCCGCGGACTGCAAAGCAAATTCAACCGCCTTGATCAGCACCTCGCGGTCAATGCCCCGCTCCTTTTCCATATAGCTCAAAATAGCATGAAGCTCGTTATTCATATGACAGACACCTCCTGATCCTCATCGTTGCCGTCCGGGGAAAACCCTGTTCCCACCAGACAAAAAAGAGTGGGTAAGGACCCACTCTGCACAAATCAACCCACTTTTCAGAGCAACTTATAAGATAAAGCCCTTTGTTTTCATGGTCAAGCCCTGTTTCTCTTTTTTGAAAAAAGGATTTTGGCGGCCGCCGCAACCTTTAAAGGTGATGCCGGGCGGCTTTGCCAAGGCCACGGATGAGATCCGCTTTGGTGAAGGGTTTGGAGATGCCGGCATCAAAACCGAACTTGTGCGGCTCCGCGATGGCCTGGGCATCGCCATGCCCGCTGATCGCCAGGATCGTCACGCTGTTGCCGTATGCCTTGCGGATCTCCTGCGCCGTGTCAACCCCGCCCATCCCGCCGGGAATCATCAGATCCAGCAGGACCAGCCCGCAGGGATTGGCCTTCAACAGTTCCAGCGCCTCGGCGCCATCCTTTGCCGTGAAGGTTTCATATCCCATGCGCTGCAGCATCGCTTCGGCAACCGAGCGGATGGATTCATTGTCATCCATGACCAGCGCCCTGCCCCGCCCCACATGCACCGGCTCAGCCGGGATATAACCGGCGCCCTGCCCCGCATGATCCTGCCCATTAATCGGAGAATTCATAGTTGCTCCTCATCATTCACGCCGCCGTAACCAAAAAAAATGCCAGACGTTTCATTACTTTGAAAGTATGTGTTTGGGAAGTCCTCCCGTCAAGCGGATACCCTGACAAAATGACGAAAACATGACAGCTGGCGCCACTACCGGCGGGTATCATCCAGCGGGATAAGCAGGCAGGAGCAGTCCAGGCGGGTCACCAGCCGGGCCGCCACACTCCCGTTCCAGAAGGCCTTGGACCCGGCACGGCCATGCGTGCCCATGATCACCAGATCCGGCGGCGACGCCTTGGCACACTGGACCAGCATCTCCGCCGGGTCGCCCCGGCGGAGATCGAATTCCGCCTCCACCCCCCGGCCCTTCATATCGATCACATGTGTTTCCATTTCACGGGCCGCCGACTGCTCCTCGATGTCCAGCAGTTCCTGCGAGCCGCCCGGCAGCAGCGTGCCTGCCAGGCCATGCACGCCGCCCAGGGTTCCGGTTGTCGGCACCACCATCACCAGCTTCAGCAATCCGCCAAACAGGCGGGTCCACTCTTCAGCCACCGGCAGCGCGCGCTCATGCACGGGATCCCCGGCATGCGGGAAAAAGATGACCTTTGGACACCAGGGGGTCTCCGGCGATGGGCCAGGGTTCCGCACCATGAGCACCGGCGTATGGCCCAGGGACAGCACCTGCTGCGCCATGTTCCCGAGCCGGGCACCATGGAAACCGCCACGCCCGTGCGGACTCATCACAACCAGGTCCGCCGCCAGTTCAAACGGGTGGCCGGCAATTTCAGCCGCCACATCGTGCGAGGCCGCGGTATGCACATGGCACCGGACATCCATGCCGGGCGCGAAAAACCGGCGGGCCACATCGGCCAGATAAGCTTCCGCCTCCGCTTTCGCGCGCAAATGCCGGCCGGCATGCGTGACCGGCGGCGCATCGGTTTCAACCACATGCAGGAGCGTGACCGGCATGTGGGCCCGCTCCACCAGCGCCCGAGCCGCCGCCAAGGCAGCTTCAGCCGGCACCGATCCATCCAAGGGAACCAATAAATGCTGATACATAAAATCAACCTCCTCCCATCCATGTCCGGTAGATCAAATACAGATTGAGCAGAATGATGAGCCCGGCAAAGAACACCGCCGCAACCGTGGTGGCACGGCCATTCACCAGATCACCCATCAAATCCCGCCGACTGGTGAAACGCACCAGCGGCACCACGGCAAACGGCAGGCCAAAGCTGAGCAGCACCTGGCTCAGCACCAGAATCCGCGTGGGATCAAACCCGACCGCGATGACAGCCAGCGACGGCAGCATCGTGACCAGCCGCCGCAGCCAGACCGGGATGTGCCGCTGCAGAAACCCCTGCATGATGACCTGCCCCGACAAGGTGCCCACCATGCTGGATGACAAGCCGGACGCCAGCAGCGAGACGGCGAACACCGTGCTGGCCGCCTTGCCCAGCAGCGGGGCCAGCGTCTTGTGCGCCTCTTCAATCGTGCCGACGCCCGTATGTCCATACTGATAGAATGCGGCCGCAGCCATGATCAGCATGGCCGCATTCACCAGCCCGGCGATGCTCATGGCGAAAACCACGTCCATTTTTTCAAACCGGTAGATGCGGCGCTTCTGTTCCGGCGTGGTGCCGGCCATGCGGCCCTGCATGAGCGAAGAGTGCAGGAAAATCACATGCGGCATCACCGTGGCGCCGAGAATGCCGACCGCCAGCATCACGCTGCCCGCATCGGCGAAGCGGGGCTTGACCAGTGCGGCGGCCGCCTGAGTCCAGTCGGGACGGCCCATGAACAGCTCCGCCACGTAGCAGACGGCGATCACGCCGACAAACGCCATGATGATCCGCTCCAGCGGCCGGAACCCGTACCGCTCCAGGCTGAGGATGAGGAAAGTGATCACCGCTGTCAGCACGCCCGCAGGCAGCAATGGAATGCCCAGCAGCAGATAGAACCCCAGCGCGGCGCCAAGGAACTCGGCCAGGTCCGTGGCAATGGCCACCAGTTCCATCAACACCCACAGGCACCAGACCACCGGATGGGGATAGTGCTCCCGGCACAGTTCCGCCAGATTCCGGCCGGTGGCAATCCCGAGCTTGGCGGAAAGGGACTGGATCAGCATGGCCACCAGATTGCTGGCAACCACGACCCACAGCAGCAGATAGCCATACCGGGCGCCGCCCTGGATATTCGTGGCAAAATTGCCCGGATCCACATAGGCGATGCTGGCGATGAACGCCGGCCCGAAATAAAGCAGCCAGCGCCGGTTTTTCCGCGGCAGGCTTGTCGTGGAAATGGCGGCCGGAGCATTTACATCATCGTTCATCAGGATTTCCATCGTAGTCCATCACGTCTTTTTTTCAAAATGCAAAATCCTGAATTGTTTGCCGTGGCCGGAAAGACAAAGGCCACAGGATTCAGGGTTCAGGAAGGATAACCACGGATGGCATGGATTTACGCGGAGAGGAGGAGTTAACTACGAAACTCGCGAAATATACGAAAGGAGGGAATTGCATTTCATAAAACTTTCGCGAGTTTCGTAGTTACAGTTCCTGTGTTTTCCATCCGTGTTATCCGTTTCATCCGTGGTCAATTTTGACGTCGCTTTTTGCATCCTACGGGCTGCAGATTCCCGCCTGAATTTTGAAGCCTTGCCGGGTGAATGGCACACAACGGCACACAATGGCACACATTTTGAGAAATATTTTGTTTCGTTTTATGTATAACTGTTTGTGGGTTAATGTTTTATGAAATATGATGGCGAAGCTTACGGCATTTTCGTGTGCCATTTTAGGCGTAACACGTTTTAATTGAAACTCTTACGCAATAAAACATGGTTTTCCTGTGTGTTTTCAGAAAAATCAACATATGAAGGGGCCCTGCGTTTGCCGGGTAAAGAAAACCTTGATTCCCACGGTTTTTCCGCTATGGTGAAAACGTATTGTCTGGGTTAGGAGAAACGTTTGAACGTCCCGGAATTCATCGCGAAGTGGCAGAAGGCGGATTTGAAGGAACGATCCGCCGCGCAGGAACATTTCATCGACCTGTGCCAGATGGTCGGCCACCCCACCCCCGCCGAGGCCGATCCGACGGGCGCAACTTTCTGTTTTGAAAAAGGCGTGACCAAGCAGAGCGGCGGCGACGGGTTCGCCGATGTGTGGAAGAAGGATTTCTTCGGCTGGGAATACAAGGGCAAGCACAAGGACCTGGGCGCGGCCTATGACCAGTTGCTCCTGTATCGCGATGCGCTGGAAAGCCCCCCGCTGCTGGTGGTCTGCGACCTTGACCGGATCATTGTCCACACGAATTTCACCAAGACGGCCTCCGCGACGCATGAAATCGCGCTCGACCAGCTCGGCG
>Ga0118677_10001277_pt1 | contig 53993 bp, 58 predicted proteins | sample AliMusrvi5mmetaG_FD_86154 | JGI IMG/M metagenome (GOLD analysis project Ga0118677, IMG submission 86154) | reverse complement strand
GGTTTCAGTGGTGGATTGCAAAGTTCGTACTCAACAAGTGAAATGATAAGGAAATTCTATCCTAAATGGGTAAAATATTCTTCGGAAATTACCTTATGCCTCTGATTTAAATCCCATTGCTTGTATGTTGACATGGGGCGGTCTTAATATCGTTGGCGCAAGTCCAGAAAAGCGCATTGAAATTGATAATGCACAAAAAGAACTTGCTCAAAAAGTACAGGCTGAAGTTGATGAATTAGAAGTTGAAACTGATGGCAATGGCTGGCGAGCTAAAGTTTTTCTATATTGCGTTGAAGTGGTTTGCCCAGAAAGTGGTTGGAAAGTTCCCCTGCTGCCAACCCTGATTGTTAGTAAAGGTTACCAAATGGTTGCCAGTCTTATTCCAGTTCCCACCGAAAAACGCTATGACATTGAAATCATTTATGTCAATACGGAAGAAGGAATGGAAGCAGCTAAAATTGGCACTGTTCAAGATGGTGATATGGTTCATTCACCTGACAGAACAACGGCTTATCGAGTCAGTATCAACGCCATTCGTGGTGATTACAAAGACGGCAAAGAAAACAAAAATCGTTTAAGGATGTGGGAAAAATCTGACTTCATACCTCATTCTGATGATATTTTTCAGGAACGCCTTTACTGTGTGCAGTGGATGAAAAAGAAGTCTAAGGTATCAAAGAAGTTTGACTATCAATTCCGCTCAGTTACCGTTGACGACTTAAAACGCGAACAAAAAGTGATTGATTTTGTCGGCTCACATCTTGTGGAGTGGCAGGCAAAAGGCTTTATACCCGATATGGTGATTGAAAGAGGTTACAACACAGACCAACCTATACGTGAACGAGGCTGGACACATTGGCATCATTTATGGGGTAGTCGTCAATTGTTATATTTAGCTACAATCAACAAAAACATTCATAACCCAGAAATTTATTTATCTTTTGCTAGTTTGTTGGATTACACAAGCAAGCTTTGTCAATGGGCAACTGCTGGAAAAAGAATTTCAAAAGACGGAAATGGCAAATATGTAGGCGGAGCAAGTGATAGTCCGGCACATGTTTTTTATAATCAAGCACTCAATACATTCTTCAATTATGGCACTAGATCAGCCGACCAAATATTCGATGTCTTGAACAAAAAAATTAAGTCAGTACCTATACGTAGCTCTTTGCATATTGACGTAATAACAAATTCCGCCGATGAAATCCAAACAGAAAACGACATCTACATCACCGACCCCCCTTACGGCGATGCCGTCAAATACGAGGAAATCACCGAGTTCTTTATCGCCTGGTTACGCAAGAATCCCCCCGCCGAATTTGCGCATTGGACTTGGGATAGTCGCCGCTCATTAGCCATCAAAGGCGAAGATGAAGGCTTTCGGCAGGGTATGATTGCCGCTTATCGTAAAATGGCAGAAAAGATGCCAGACAACGGTATTCAAGTACTCATGTTCACCCATCAAAGCGGCTCTATTTGGGCTGATATGGCGAACATTATCTGGGCGAGTGGCTTACAAGTGACTGCGGCGTGGTATGTGGTCACAGAAACCGATTCCGCTTTACGTCAAGGTGCGAATGTCACCGGTACTATTATGTTGGTGCTACGTAAACGCCATAAACAACTGGAAACCTTCCGTGATGATCTGGGTTGGGAGATTGAAGCTGCCGTTAAAGCGCAAGTAGAAGCCTTGGTGGGCCTGGATCAAACGATTCGTTCACAAGGATCAGAGGGGCTTTATAATGATGCCGATTTACAAATGGCCGGTTATGCGGCGGCGCTTAAAGTACTGACCGCTTATTCAACTATTGATGGTAAAAATATGGTGGTTGAAGCCGAAGCCCCCCGTCAAAAAGGCGTCAAAACCTTTGTCGATGAGCTGATTAATTTTGCTGTTTTAACCGCTGTGCAATTCTTGGTGCCCGTAGGCTTTGAAAAAGCAGAGTGGCAAAAGCTGGCACCGGTTGAGCGGTTCTACCTTAAAATGGCAGAGATGGAACATCAGGGCAGTAAATCGCTGGATAATTACATCAACTTTGCCAAAGCCTTCCAAGTGCATCATTATGATCAGTTAATGAGCGATAGTTCAAAAGCTAATGCCGCACGGCTTAAATTATCATCTGAGTTTAAAGCCTCGCTAATGTCCGGTGATGCAGAACTATCCCGTACTCCCTTACGTGCATTGCTTTATGCGCTTTATGAGTTAAGCAAAGAAACTGAAACAGACGATGTATTACTGCATCTCATGGATAACTGCGCTAATTACACCCAAACGAAAACCTTACTAGCCAAGATGGCGGATTACCTTGCCGAAAAGCGTGGTAGTTTAAAAGCCACCAAGACCTTTCAACCGGATGTAGAAGCCAGTGCCGCTCGGGTTTTAGCCGAAGCTATTCGTAATCAGCGTTTATAAACCATGACCTTACAGCGCTTTTCTTCCCGTACTGAAAGACTGGATACCGAGTTTTTAGCCAACTCTTTACAGGGGGCTGTTAAATACTTTCGGATTGCCGGTTACTTTCGCAGTTCTATTTTTGAATTGGTCGGTGAAGAACTCGCGCAAATCCCCGAAGTGAAGATTGTTTGTAATTCAGAACTGGATCTGGCCGACTTTTTAGTGGCGGGTGGTCGAGATACGGCTCTAAAGGAACGCTGGAATCAAGTGGATGTTGCCGCAGAGGCACTTTTAAAACAGCAGGGGGACTTTGTTAAAGAAGCGGGCTTATTACTCAAAAATCATTATGGTACCGTGATTCTTGATAAAGCCCATAAAGCGCGTATTAAAGGCGGTGTCGGTCAAGACGCCATGCAATTTAATAATTTATTGGCGTTTATGCATTTAATGGCTAAACGCACACGACATCTTATTTTAGGCACAGCGACCCCGATTCAAACCCATGTCCGAGAGCTTTGGGATTTATTAGGGATTTTAAACAGTGGTGCTGAGTTTGTGTTAGGGGATACGCTTTCGCCTTGGTGATCAATTGAACATTCATTTTCTTTAATCCAAGGATGCTGGAAGGTATTTTCGGGCATTAGGATCATTAGAGTAATACCATTCACCGCCCTATAATGGAATGGGATATAATTAATAAACTGGGGTTAATTTTAATAAGTTACTTTGAGACTTAATGTTAAATTTTAAAAATATAGCACTACGTCGCGGCGTGCGGGTGCTGTTTAGCAATTCATCGTTTACAATTCATAAGGGTCAAAAGGTAGGTTTTACGGGAGCGAATGGTGCCGGTAAGTCGAGTCTTTTTGCCTTAGTTAAGAATGAACTGCATTTGGACGAAGGCGATTTCTCGATGCCGCCCAATTTGGAGATTGCTCACGTAGCGCAGGAAACGCCAGCGGTCGCTTGTTCTGCAATTGATTATGTCATTGATGGTGATCAGGAATATCGGCGCCTACAAGCTCAGCTAAAACAAGCTGAACAGGATGATGATGGTTTAAAACAGGCTGAGTACCATGCCCTGTTAGATGTTATTGGTGGTTATACCGCTCAGACTCGGGCTTCTCGATTAATGAATGGTTTGGGTTTCACGCCAGATCAGGAGAACAATAGCGTTGGCTCTTTTTCCGGTGGTTGGCGGATGCGGCTTAATTTAGCTCAAGCCTTGATGTGTCGATCTGATGTGTTACTATTGGACGAACCGACTAACCATTTAGATTTAGATGCCGTTATTTGGCTGCAAGACTGGTTGTGTAAATACCCGGGTACTTTACTATTGATCTCTCATGATAGAGATTTTCTGGATACGATCACTGATCACATTGTGCATATTGAACAAGGCAAAGCCGAGATTTATACCGGCAACTATTCCGCCTTTGAAAAGATGCGTGCTGAAAAGTTAGCTCAACAACAGTCTGCTTTTTTAAAGCAGCAACGTGAGATTGCCCATATTCAGAGCTTTGTGGATCGCTTTAAAGCACAGGCCACAAAAGCCAGACAAGCGCAAAGTCGTATTAAAGCGCTTGAGCGGATGGAACTGATTGCCATGGCGCATGTCGACTCTCCGTTTGATTTTAGTTTTGCCAAGCCTGACAAGATGCCTAATCCACTTTTATCGTTAGATAAAACCGATATCGGCTATGGTTCGACCTGTGTGCTTAAAAAAGCGGGATTATCTATTTCACCGGGTGACCGTATTGGTTTATTGGGGCCTAATGGTGCAGGAAAATCAAGTTTAATTAAAGTGTTAGCGGGTGACATGCAACCTTTATCGGGTACCCGTTATGAAGCCGAAGCATTAAAGATAGGTTATTTTGCCCAACATCAGTTAGAGCAATTGCAACTGGATGAAACGCCTTTATGGCATTTGCAAAAACTGGATAAGCAGGCGACTGAAAAAGAATTACGAAACTTTTTAGGCGGTTTTGATTTTCAGGGGGATAAGGTTTTAGAAGCAGTAAGACCTTTTTCTGGGGGTGAAAAAGCCCGCCTGGTGTTAGCAATGCTAGTGTATCAAAATCCTAATTTATTGTTATTGGACGAGCCCACTAACCATCTGGATTTAGAAATGCGTCATGCGCTGAGTGTGGCATTGCAAGATTATCAAGGGGCTATTGTTGTCGTTTCACATGATCGACATTTGTTGCGCTCAGTGACCGATCAGTTATTATTGGTTGCGGGTGGCAAAGTGCAACCCTTTGATGGTGACCTTGATGATTATCGCTTATGGCTGACTGAGCAGAAAAAAGGTGAAGAAAAAACGGTGACTGATGCTGAGCCAACGGTATCACGTAAAGATCAGCGAAAGTTAGATGCTGAGCGGAGGCAAAGAAATAAACCGTTATATGATGCACTTAAAAAAGCCGAGCAGGCCGTTGAGAAGTATCATAATGAACAGCGCCAGTTAGAACAGCTATTAGCTGATCCAGATATATATGCTGAGACAGAAAAGGCGCGTTTAAAACAGACACTGGAGAGAAAGATACAAATTGACAAGGCACTGGATATAGCTGAAGCTGAGTGGATTGAAGCGGAAGAAAATATTGAAAATGCGCAATAAACTGTTACTCTGCTAAAAAGAGGAGCTGACATGTACGATATTATCAAGTTATTATTCGAGATTTGTTTATTTAAAAAAGGCCCGCAGGATATACCTTATTCAGTGTGGTTACTTAGGCTTTTGATGGTTATTTATGCTAGTGTTACAGCATTGATGTTGAGCCTTCATTTTGATAGCCTATCTGTGTTAATGCAACTGATCACTGATATGGTGTTAGTGGTTGGATTTGTTGGGTTGTTATTGTCGGTGAGCCGAAAATTGGGGCGTTTTAATCAAACGTTATCAGCGGTATTGGGTACGGATGCAATGATTAGCTTTATGGCTTTACCGGGCATGGCGACATTGGAGTTAAAGCAGGGTGGCTTAACGGTATTGTTGATTATAGTTGTATTAATGACTTGGCACTGGGCGGTGCTGGGTCATATTATTAGCAAGGCTTTGGATAAGGCGTTAAGCTTTGGTTTTGGCTTGGCGTTCTTATATTTATTCGGCTCTTATCAGCTAATGGGGTTTTTTATTTCATGAGGTGGTGAGTGTTAATTAGGAGTGATCATGGAAAATTATAAGCATATATTACTAGCAGTGGACTTTTATGAGCAAGTTGATGTTATTGTTAATAAAGCCCAACTGTTAGCGACTCAAAACCAGGCAAAATTAAGTATTATTCATGTAGTGGATAGTTTGCCCGTTGTGGATTCCAATTATGGCACCGAGATGCCATTTAATATGGATTTAACCACTGAGTTAGTGGCTCAGTCTAAAGAAAAAATAGCCAAGATAGCCAATAAATTAAAAATCCCCAGTGAGCGGGCGTGGATAGAAATAGGCAGCGTAAGTTATGAAATTGTTAGAATTGCTGAAGAAAATGCCGTTGATTTAATAGTTATTGGTTCACATGGGCGACATGGTTTGGCTTTGTTGCTGGGTTCAACTGCGAATAGCGTCCTGCATCACGCCCGCTGTGATGTGCTGGCGGTTCGACTGCAAAATCAGTAGGGCAGTTTCCAATCATCACTTTCTCAATGAGGCATTTTAGGATTATTATGATCGTCATTTTTACACGGAGTAATCCACAATGATTAACGATAATGCCTTATGAAGCCAGGTCAATTATTCTTGTTTTTAGTTCTCTGTTCAGCTTTAATCGGGTGTGGTCAACCTGGACCACTTTATCTGCCAAGCAAGGCACCCCCTGTTAATGTAGAGCCCAGCCCTAAACCTGATCAAAAAACCAATAACACCAACAAATAATAAACATGGATTATTTTAATTATCGAGATAATGACCTCTTTGCTGAAGATATTGCTGTCAAGGACATCATTAAACAATACGGCAGCCCTTGTTATATTTATTCAAGAGCCACTTTAGAAAGGCACTGGAAGGCTTTTGATCAGGCATTTGGTGAGCATTCTCATTTGATTTGTTATGCAGTAAAGGCAAACTCAAACATTGCCTTACTTAATTTACTGGCACGTTTAGGCTCCGGCTTTGATATTGTATCTCTAGGAGAAATGGAGCGTGTGCTTACTGCCGGAGGTGATGCAAAAAAGATTGTATTCTCTGGCATCGGTAAACGCGAAGATGAAATCCTGGCCGCTTTAAAGATTGGCATACGCTGCTTTAATATTGAAGTCAGCAGCGAACTTGATCGAATTAATCAGTTGGCAGGGCAATTAGGCGTTGTTGCGCCTGTTTCGTTTCGAGTCAATCCTAATGTGGATGCAAAAACACATCCCTATATTTCTACAGGCTTAAAAGAAAATAAATTCGGCATCGACATTAATAGGGCTTTAACTGAATATCTTAGGGCAGCCAAGATGCCACATATCAAGGTGATAGGAATTGACTGTCATATTGGCTCACAACTGACCGAAACGACACCGTTTCTTGATGCGCTTGATAAGATTCTTAATCTGGTCTCGGAACTAAAGGCCAACGGCATTACTTTACATCACCTGGATTTGGGCGGTGGACTGGGCATTCGTTATAAAGATGAGAAACCACCCGAACCGTCCGACTATATCAAGGCCGTTTTAGAGCGTTTGGGTGATACTGATTTTGAAGTTTTATTAGAGCCCGGTCGGGCTATCGTAGGCAATGCCGGCCTATTGGTTACGCGAGTTGAATACCTTAAGCCAACAGCTCATAAAAACTTCGCAATCGTCGATGCCGCAATGAATGATTTGGTGCGCCCGTCCCTCTATAGTGCATGGCAGGAAATTATTCCTGTTAAGCTACAAAGCACTGCGGAAGAGCAAAAATGGGATATCGTTGGCCCTGTTTGTGAAACAGGTGACTTCCTGGGTAAAGATCGTTATCTTAAATTAACCCAAGGGGATTATTTAGCGATACGTTCATCGGGTGCTTATGGCTTTTCGATGAGCTCAAATTATAACTCCAGACCCCGTGTTGCTGAATTGATGGTTGATGGTGATCAGGTTCATTTAATTAGAGAAAGAGAACGTATCCGGCAACTCTGGGAAAATGAACATTTGTTACCTTAAGTCTAATCAGCTTGATTATACTTGATGGATTAAAAGAAAACGCAACATAATTACAACATCATGATCAATTTCACTAAAATGCATGGCTTAGGCAATGATTTTGTGGTCATCGACGCCATTAATCAGCCGATAACGTTAACACCTGAAAAAATTCAATTGTTATCTGATCGTCACTTCGGCATTGGGTTTGATCAATTATTGCTGGTTGAAAAGCCGACCAGTGACAATGCCGATTTTAAATACCGTATCTTTAATGCAGACGGCAGCGAAGTGGGACAATGTGGCAATGGCGCACGCTGCTTTGCCCGTTTTGTCAGGAACAAGAAACTATCGAATAAAGGTGAAATTTGTGTTGATACCCACTCTGGACAATTAATATTACGTTTTGATGCGGAAGGCTTGATAACGGTTAACATGGGAATTCCCAAGCACGTTCCAACTGAAATTCCACTGCTGGCTGAGCGTGAACAGCTTAATTATAACGTTATCTTTGATAACGCGAGTACTGAGTTTGGAGCTGTTTCTATGGGTAATCCCCATGCCGTTATTCGCGTTGAAGACATTGAAACAGCACCAGTAGCTAACTGGGGTAAACATTTGGAATCCCATGCCATGTTTCCTGAACGTGCCAATATCGGCTTCATGCAGGTTATTAATAGGTCAGCAATTAAGCTCCGCGTTTATGAACGTGGAGCCGCTGAAACTTTTGCCTGCGGTAGCGGGGCGTGTGCAGCGGTTGTGATTGGCATAGAGCAAAACTTACTTGACCACGAAGTTGATGTTGAATTACCGGGCGGCCACCTTAAAATTCGATGGTCAGGTCGTGGATACCCCGTATTAATGACTGGGCCTGCAACATCGGTTTTTGAGGGGAGTATTAATTTATGAGCGAGGTCATTGGAACCTGGCTCGTTTCTATCATAGGTTAAGTTGTAATGAACACTGAGGCAATACAATTTCTTAGTGATTTTTTAACGCAATTAACGGTAGAAAAACGGGCGTCTGAACATACTATCAAAAGTTATACACGTGATCTTAATCAGTTAAAAAACTACTGCATCACTAACGAAATTGCTAGTTGGATTGAGCTAACCCAGACTGATATTCGCTCACACATTGGACTTCGTCATCGTAAAGGTCTCAGCAGTGCCAGCTTACAAAGAGAACTATCAGGCATCCGAAGTTTCTTTGATTTTCTATTAAAGAAAAATATTGCGAGCATTAACCCGACTCAAGCCATAAAAGCACCTAAACAAGCTAGAAAACTCCCAAAAACGCTAGATGTTGATCAAGTAAACGGCTTATTAGACGCAGGCTGTAACTCGGCAATAGAAATCCGCGACCTGGCCATGTTTGAATTATTTTACTCGTCCGGTTTACGACTGAGTGAGTTGACCGCACTTAATCTCAATGACATAGATTTGGCAGATAATTCATTGATAGTTCGTTCAGGTAAAGGTGGAAAATCAAGGATATTACCCATTGGAAGCAAGGCCATTATTGCCTTGAACAATTGGTTACCACTTAGGTTAAAAAATGTATTGGCGTCGGAGTCGGCTTTATTTACTTCATCAAAAGGTAAACGGCTCGGACAACGTAATATAGAATTAAGGTTGTCTCAATGGTGTAAGAAGAAAGGCATTAATACCCCTATTCACCCTCACATGCTAAGACATTCTTTTGCCAGTCATTTATTGGAATCCAGTCAGGACTTGAGGGCAGTACAAGAGTTGCTGGGGCATAGCAATATTAGCACGACACAAATATATACTCATTTAGACTTTCAACACTTGGCTGATATTTACGATAAATCACATCCAAGAGCTAAAAAAAAATCTGAATAGTGGTCTGCTACATAAGCAATAAATCGAAAAACCTGCTAATATTATAGATATTTTCAATACAAAAAATAATTTGTTTTATTAGAAAACACTCCCTCCCAACAGGATATCGGAAATGGCAGCAAACGACACGCTAGATGACATAAAATCTAAAGGAATACTCTGGGGCTTTGGTGTTCTTAGCCTAGTGATTGTAGTCATACTTCTTATATTGGGCGCTTGGTGGGGAAGTGAGCCTGGTCAATTCAATATACAAGATGAGGCACGAAAGAGAGTTGAGGAATCAAAACTAGAAACTGGACATCATGGTGAAGAGTCCGCACACGCACCCGTAGCTAATACGTCAGAAGAAGAAATAGAAGTCTCGGAAATGCCCATCGGCTATACCTACACCAATACGTTAGCCCATATTGCTGAGGTTCTATTACATAAAAGCGGCGGTTATATCACTAATGATGTTGCTCCGCCGGGTGTATTCCTCGATAACATTTCCAATTGGGAATACGGTGCATTAGTAATGTTACGTGATGCGACAACTGCGCTGAGAAACCATTTTGCCAGAGATCAGTCACAATCTGCTGAAGACCCTGACTTAGCGATAGCGGAACCCTACTTCTATTACGAACATAACTCGTGGGCCTTGCCTTCTACAGAAGCAGAATATCAAAAAGGGATTGATGCACTCCATAAATACATGTCACGTTTACAAAAATATGGCGGACCAGTAAAAAAAGCTCAATTTTATTCAAGAGCTGACAACCTTTGGCAATATACTGAGGTGGTAATCAAGCGGTTGGGTGGATTATCTACCCGCTTAACCGCCAACAGTGCAGGCGGTAACTACGGCCCTGGTTTAACTGTCATTGAAAAACAGGCGGCTGATGAAAAAGGCACACCTGTAACCAAAGTTTCATGGCTAGAGATAGACGACATTTTTTATGAAGCGCGTGGCGCAAGCTGGGCCTTGTTACACATTCTGCGTGCCATAAAACATGATTTTGCCGATATTTTGTTAGATAAAAGAGCGATGCGTACCGTCGACATTATGATCAAGGCGATGGAAAATGCCCTAACCCCTATACTAAGCCCTATGATATTAGACGGCAGCGGCTACGGCCTGTTTGCCAACTATTCATTAACCATGGCTAATTACATATCAAGAGCTAATGCAGCGGCTCTTGATTTACGCGACATTATGAACAGAGGCTAATTCCGTCAATGGATGAACAAATCAACTACAATTTAACCCAGCTAAGCACTTGGAAACGTATTTTCTTTATGCTGGTCTTTGCTGCAATTGGCTCTTTGGTAAGAATGATGATTTGGGCGGTCATTTTGTTGCAGGTAGGTTCAACATTACTGACGGGGAAAGCGAATCCAAATATTCTAAACTTTGGTCGCAGTCTTTCTACTTATACCTACCATATACTGCTATTCTTAACGTTTAATACTGAAGCTCTACCCTTCCCTTTTTCTGACTGGAATCTAACCGCAGAGCTTCAACTTCCCAAAGATTAGGATTATTTGATCAAGGCAATAGTTTTTTTGCCTTGATCAGTCCAGTAGCTAATCCTCATCTTCGTCGTATTCATCAACTTCGTCGTCATACTCGATATCCTCTTCAAGCACTTCTGTCTCGTTATGCGCGATCATTTCGTCATAATCGACATCCTCGTCAAAATTGAACACGCCTTTTAAATAGCGATACAGCAACCTAAACGACTTGGGTGGTTTAGAGGCTTCTGCTTCTTTTTGGATATTGCGTAATAACTGTCTTAATTGCTGCCTATCAGCATCAGGCTGCTCGTTTAGAAATTCCGTTAAAGCCTCATTTCCACCCTTAATAAGCCTATCTCGCCAACGCTCTACAATATGATGTTCTCTTACCGAATGTACACTTTTATTTTTCATTCGAGCCAAGTTTTCTAAAATAGGCTCAACATCAATTTTATTAAGCTGCCCGGTAATGTATTTTAAAAGCCTTTTTCTTGCCCCTTTGTGAGGCATTCCAGAGACTTCCATCACAGCCTTATGAATATTTTCAGGTAATTCAAGATTCTTAACTTGAGGAGCCGATAAATTAGATATTTCTTCACTTAACGCGAACAACACCGCCAAATCTTTTTTAAGTTGCGTCTTATTAGGCCGAACAGCGTAATAAACTATTTCACCCTTATCATTATATTCATATTCATAATCGAACTCTTGTTCTTCGCTCATCTTATATCAAACCATTACACAAAAAATCATATCGACACTATCCTTAATACTCCTTAAAGATGCTTTAAGCAAAGCGAGGGACGGCGGGGGATTTATCTAATAAAATCTCTCCTAACCCCTCTTTTTCAAAGAGGGAGGCTGAATACCTACAATTAACCAGCACTAAGGTTGCTTTATCTCTGCTGGTGGACTTTCCTGGTTTTCTTTCCCTTCTGCCTGAGTTAGTTTAGCAAACTCTCCCAGGTATTCTATTTTTGCAGCATCGTGCAACTGCTTAACGACTACTTCCGTTTCTTTCTTGCGCACCTGATTATATAAGAAAGCTTCTATAAATGAAGCGGCTTTTGTTTTCTCTATCGGACTTTCTTTTGCAGACAACACCCCTTGAATGAGCACTCCTTTTTCACTGGTCATTTTAATAAAATGACCGTTAGGTAGTGCAGAAAGTAACGGCAAGCGTCCCATAGGTAATTGTTCTGCCGCCAGAGTTGCCATGTTGACGTTAAAAGGAATTTTGTTAGCATCCAGATTTTGCTCTAGTGTGTTTAAGTCCTCAGTGTTTCCAATAATTTGATCTATTTTTAGCGAGCTTGCTGCCGAATTATCAATAAAAAGCTCTTTCAACTGAAAGACTTTACGTTTCTCAAACAACTCAGGATGAGTATTATAAAAATCCTCAACCTCTTGAGCACTGGGTTTTGTGATACTTTTCATTTTCCGTTGTAACCATTCTTCGGTTAGTATCTGCTTTTTGGCAATTTCCATTGCCATCATGACCCCCGGTTCACGCTCCAATTTATCTACCTTGGCTTGTTGCATGATGAGTGATTGATTAATCAGCCGCGTTAACAATTGAGGGATAGCCTGTTTGCCTTTCTCATCACTTATTAACCCTGATTGATGCAGGGCGTCTTCTAATTGATAGATTGATATTTCCTCACCATTAACGATTGCTGCGACCTGACCCGGTGCTTTTGCTTTATTTTCACTAGAGCATGCCTCTAAAATAGAGATAATCAAGGCTGTTAGAATTATTTTTTCAGTGTGTAAAGTAAGCATACGTTATAATAAAACCTTTCCGATCAAGCGGATTCTATCTTCAGAAGAGAGCACAGCTAATAAATCTCTAATAAATTTTTCCTGTAGTATGTAACCACTAGACTCATCGCCTATGCTGGATACTCGAAAAATCAGGCCATCGGGTATTTGCCCCATAAGACCATACCTTATCTGACTCAGTTTCCATTTAAGATCGTGTACTGTAATTGTATCACCTACTTTAATCCAGTAAGTCACAGGCTCTACACGCAATCCTTTTGAGGCCAACATACGCTTTGTAGTTATAAAACCATAACCGGTATCCAAGTCGTGAGTCGTTACATTCTGAACCTGATAGCCTTGGTCAAAATAACAAGCTTCGGCCTTGTGAACCTTCATAGTATCGCCTTGATCGCTGCCATAAGCAATGGATAGCATAACTCGATTACCTTTATCGTCTAAATAAGTCCGTGACAGATTCTGGTTATATATCTGATCGAGTAACGCCTGCTTATCATGACTGACCTGTAGTGGCGCAAAACTGTCATCTAGCAGCCACTCTCCAAACTGCTTCGGAACCATGGTTTCCAAATTAAACTGCGCATGTTGGACGGCTACCCTTTGTGTCGGTTTTAAGAAAACGGCTGCACCCGCAGCCAACATCATCACCAACAAAACGAGAGTTGCTTTTAGTAGGGAGGGTTGATCATTGTTGGTATCTTCCATCGATAAATGCGTAATACTCATACTCAGTTGATCAAACTTTGGTTGTTGAGATGGGTCGAGAAACGGACATCCAGCGCACGAGTATGCCATCAAGCATAAATAGCAACAGTACCGCCACGATTAGCAATACCATCCCGGCCAAGTCATGCATAAAACCTTGTCCGGCTGCGTCTCCAAAATAATAGGTTATTAATATTAAGGCGATAATTCGTACTAAATTGGCGACAAAGGCTATAGGGATAATACTGGCAAGCATGACACTGTTATATAGCCAGCCCGATCGTCCAGCCAGATACATATATAACAGTCCTATCGCTGACAAGGAAAACATGGAATTAAGACCGGAACAGGCGTCCGCAACTAAAAGCTTATATTGGGCTATGATGATAATAACGCCATCACGGGCAATCGGATAATCCGCATCATAAAGGATTTCTACAGCAATCTCTGAAATCCATCGCTTAAGTACTTCCGTTAGAGCATCGACCACCATGCTCGGCAGCGGTAACATAAAAACCAGATAAAACAAGGGAAACCAAAGTTTGCGTACACTTGCAACGCCTTGCATTAGTAACAATACGCCTGCAAAGACGGGGATTTGTGAACCTACTTCGAAAATGATAATATCTTGGGAGCGTCCTATCACATAGAGCAGTGAGCCTAAAAAAAGCAGAGCGGTTCCAGCAACATTAAAAGGTGCATAAGCAAGTTCAAACGTATCCTTGCCTTGCCTTATGATCAGATAAATAAAGAGTAAAAAAATAATGGACTCATGTGCATTGTCTTCCAATCTCCAAATGCCATTAATCAAATTCCAATAGGTTGGCACATAAAGCCCCACCAGCCCTATAAAAACCAATAACCACGCGACACTATAAGGTATTTTAGGTAACCCTATACTGATGATTCTACTCATAGGCATAAAGTTAACCCGTCATATTAGAGAAAATTTTAACACAATAACAATGCTGAGTACTCAGTATTGTCAAAACCTTCACAGACCGCTTCTTACAAGCCCAATAATTAAACACAAAGGGAACTTCGTGTATTCGCCGACTTTTTAGTCTTACCCACCTTCGCAGCAACCAATAATAAACCGGCTATCATCATACCCCACTCATGATTAAGATCAATAGTTTTATTTGTGCTTACATCAATAAGCCTAGGTGCCATACCTGTTGAAGAATTGTCTGAAGTTAAAGTAGCCGAAAAAAGAGGAGTGTCTCTTCCTGTTACCGAGAAAAAGCTATCGGTTTCTCCTGATCCCGTAAGATTAATATAAGAGAAAGAATCACTACCTTCCCCTGTCATTACATAAGGATTACTTTCTGATAACCCCTTGCTAAAGCTGCTGTCACCTTCATGATCGTCATTCTGACTAGTTTGATTTTTGGATGAGTTTGTATCCGCGTTTACCGCAAAAGGCACAATCAACGTCGCCAATAAAATAACTAACAAACTGATTTTTTTCATACAAACACCTCAAAAAATAAATGCTTAAAACCTGTTCTTGAAAGGTATCTCATCGATACAGTGGATGCCTTTCCCGACAAAAACGAAGGGATATTAGAATAACTAATATTCACCGTAGCAACACACCATCAAAATTATTTCGCTTTCAGCCCCTCCTTCATTATAAATGACTTTATCCATTTTGTCCGAAAAACCCCGTCTCTTCAGCAATTCCCAATTTGAAATTCAAATAAAATGGAGGTTATTTTTTGCGAGTTACCTAATCTAGTGACCGCCAGACGTCAAAAGCATCATGGAATGAGTTGGTCTAAAAATGGCTCGTATGCATTGACCGCATTAAGCACTGTCACGCTTAACAACGCAACCGTCCAATGGTTAGAACATCGAACGCTTCCGCTTACCTGGGTGAAAAAGAAGGTTGCTTAGGCTAATCGTACAGGTTGTTCTTTAAGTTGTTCTTTAATCGGTTTAGCGTTTATATTTTTTATTAATGTCAGTATATTATGCAAGTGGTTGGCACAAATTACACCAATCCTATCCATGTTTACAGCAAACAAGACCTTGGATGCTCTGAAAGGATACTTGTTTGGGGTCAGGAGAGTATGCCGGAGGTGTTCTAGGTCTAGGACAAGGGCATTTGTAGTTATGTTTAGAGCAAACAAGGTCTTGTTTGTTCTAAACTAGACTCTTTCTATCGCAGAAGAGACCTTGTTTAGAGTAATCCAGGTCATTTTCAGAGCAAAAACGATCTGGATTGAAGCAAACTAGATCAACAATGGCTCAATGACAGGTTGAACCCTCATGTTTGTTCAGTTTTCTTCTATACAGGCAATTGTTGAGGTAATCATGAAGACGCTCTATTCCTCAATAATTGTCTGAACCAGTATCCAAGGCTTAACAACCACTGCCCAAACATCAGCATCGACCTCTAACCACGCCAACGCTTGTTGATCAGAAACTAAAGCCACTTGATTACTTTGTAACCATCGAGCAACCTGATCTTTATTATCAATAGAAAACTGGTAGGCCACGTCCACTAAGTCGAGTGTTGAATCAACATATACTGCTGAGCCACTGGCAAAGAAGCGTTGTAACTCTTTCCAGGGAATGGTTGATGTTTCCAGGTTTACTTTTTCTTTTTCGATTGAATGGGCGTTTAGTTTAGTCATGGTTTCAATATTAAATAGTGTCGTTACAAGTAGAGCTGTTATTCTATAATAATTAGAATAATAACTAGTCAGTCAGGAGTGAAATTTAATGTCTTTAGTCTCATCGTTTACCAAAAAATCCAAGCTTAATGCCTCCATTAAGCAAACAGCTCAAGCCCGTAAAAGTGAAGGTCATACCGCAGACGGTTTATTCAAGGCCGCCTATCTTGGCTATGCCGATGTATTAACCGATGATCCTTTACGTGCGGAAACGTTATATAGCTGGGGTTTTGCCTTATATCATCAGGCAAAGACCAAAACAGGTGACGAAGCGGCCAGTCTTTATCAGGATGCGATTGACCGTTTTGCCTTTTGTTTGTTGATTAACCCTAATTACTTAGGGGCGGCAATTAATAGCGGCGTGGCTTATATGGATTTTGCACGCTTAAAAGAAGTTGCTCCCGATAATGATTTATACGAAAAAGCTAAAAAACAATTTGAGAGAGCAAACTCTATTCAAGCAGGTACAGCGTCTTATAACCTGGCGTGTATCTATGGTTTGCGTGGTGATAAAGATGAGTGTCTAAAAGCCCTTGAGCTTTCAAGAGATAAAGTGACGTTACCTGAGCAAGCCGAAATTCTAGCTGATCCCGATATGGCAACAGTCGTCGAGCAAGACTGGTTTATCGCTTTTCTGGAAGACTTAAATAGAAGAAAAGAGGAGCCTGAAGTGAAAGAAGTTGTTTTTAATTCAACTGCCTCCAGATGGAAACTGGTTGAAAGAAAATTTAACGATGATGATGACGAAATTGCCGTTGGAGAAAACGCTGAGAAAAGTACTGAAGAGCCTTCTTAACACGAGATAAATAACATCTCGGGAACGCCGAGCTTTAGCTCGGCGTAATCATCCTAGCGTAATTGATCCAATAAATCCTGTCGTTAAATTGCTTAGACAAACGGATAACAAGACGCCAATAATGACTTTACTTTGCGCAGCCCTAACTTTTGCATGAGTTCAATATTCCGTTGTGGAATGCCTTCTGCATTGGGATGGTTTTCCACCGCCCATTCAATACTGGTTTCACGCAGTAAATGCAGCATAGGATAAGGTGAACGATTGGTATAATTAGCAGGGTCATCTGGACTGGCTCCTTCAAAACAGTAGTCGGGGTGGAAACTCGCCAGTTGGTAAGTACCTTCATAATTTTGATCAACCAGAATGGCTTCAGCCAGTTCAATAAAATCCAGGTACTCTTCAAAATCACTAAAAATCGACTCATAAATGACTAAGGTAGTCTCAATGCCGGGGTCGAGATTTAATCTTTCAAACTCGGTTAATAAGTTCAATACTGCGCTTTCAATATCGGTGCTATGATCTGTTTCAAAATGAATACTGCCTCGTTCCAATTCATGTTTTGCAAACGGGCAGATGTTATAGTCAATAACAATGGTTTTTAGCCAATTTTGGGTAGCGGTTATTAATTGGTGTTTTTTGTTGTCCATGGCGTATTTGTCCGTAACTATCTAAGGGTTGCCGTTATAATAGCTTATTTTAGCAAGCAGCGTTTTCTGTAGATCACACGATGGCAACTTTATTATTTTCTTTACGAGGCGTGCCTGAAGATGAGGCAGAAGAGGTGCGTGAATTATTGACAGAGCACAGTGTCGATTTTTATGAAACCAATGCCGGAAACTGGGGTGTCTCTATGCCGGCTTTATGGTTACGGAGTGAGGATGAGTTATTTAAGGCCAGGCAACTGCTGGATGTTTATCAAGTCCAGCGGGCGACTCAGGCACGTGAACACTATTTACAACTTAAAGCCGAGGGTCAGCATCTAACCTTTTTTAAAATGCTGAAAGAAAGACCTCTGCAACTTTTAATTTATCTTTGTGGGATAGCCTTGACGATTTATGTCTCCATTAGATTGTTGTTTGAGTTGGGATTATAGCAGCGGGTAAAATGAGACAGGGTTTTCAATTAGGTTTAAAATAAAGCGATTAAACGCGTATTAACTATGAACAACGGGACAACTGAATGACTGAGATAACTGAAGTACCGAGTCCTTTTTGCGGTATTGGCACGGATGATCTGACCATCAGGGTTGATGGTGTATTGCTGAAGGTAATTGAAAATGGTTGTGCGGTTAATACGCCGGCATTTGAACAACCGATGACTGATATCAGTGCGAGAGTCGCTGGGCAAGAAGTGAGTCTGGAAGTCGCGGTTGCCAAGGCTGCCGAATTATTAAAAGACACTAAACTACCTCTTATTGGGGGTTGTGCGACGGATGTTAACGGCATGCGTGGTTTATTGGCTTTGGCTGACCGTTCCGGTGCAGTGGTTGATAATATGAACTTTACTGGGGCCCGTAATAACTTTTTGGCCTTGCAGGATTCTGGATGGATGAATACGACCTTGGCTGAAGTTAAAAATCGCTGTGATTTGTTGTTAGTGGTAGGTACCGATTTAGAAGGGTTTGCACCCCGATTCTTCGAACGTTATCTGTGGAATAAAGAATCCATGTTTATTGAAGATACCAGTGAGCGTGAGGTTATTTATTTAGGCAGAGCCCCATCAGGTGATGCGTCTACGAATCCAATGGGTAAGAAGGCTCAGGTTTTCCCGTGTGCTATAGAAGATCTTGCTGAAGTGGTTGCAGTGTTAAGAGCATTGGTTAAAAAACAACCCATACGAGCGACTTCTGTAGCGGGTATTGCGGTGGCTGATTTACAGTTAATTGCTGATAAGTTAAAAGCGGCGACTTATGGTGTGGTCACTTGGGCTGCCGGTGCCTTGGCTTACACTCAAGCAGAACTGACTGTGCAGACGCTGTCAGAAATGGTTAAAGACCTTAATAATCAAAATACCCGTTGCTCAGGTTTGCCTTTGGCGGGTAAAGAAGGCGATCAAACAGCAAATCAGGTGTGCGGATGGACAACAGGCTATCCAGCAAGGACTCGATTTTCCAGTGGCTATCCAGAGTATGATCCATTTTTAAATGAAACCAAGAGCTTGCTGGCTAATGGTGAAGTGGATGCTTTGGTTTGGGTGCAAGCGTTTAATGTAAATGCTGTGCCGCCCGAAACCGATCTACCCACGATTGTGGTGGGACGTTCCGGGATGACATTTACTAAAGAACCGGATGTTTTTATTCCTGTGGGCACACCGGGAATAGATCATGCGGGCCATGCTTATCGAATGGATAACGTGGTCGCTATCCGGTTAAAGAAATTAAGAGATTCAGGATTGCCCAGTACGGCGCAAGTGCTGAATGCCATTGAACAAGCCTTGTAGGAAAAGATAATGTTGATAAAATTAACAGGGGGTACTGTCTATGATCCTGCATGTGGGATTGATGGTCAGTTGCAAGATATCTATATTAAAGACGGTCGTATTGTTGCCAAGCCGACGGATGCCGTCGTTGAAAAGGAATATGATTTAAAAGGCAAGGTGGTCATGTCGGGCGCCATTGATATGCACACACATATCGGCGGTGGAAAAGGGAATATTGCCAGAACGCTATTACCTGAAGATCATAGACAAGATCCTGTACATCGGAGTGACATTACCCGTTCTGGTTGTGGTCATGCCATGCCCAGCACGTTTGTAACCGGCTATCGTTATGCTGAAATGGGTTATACCGCTGGTTTCGAACCGGCTTTGTTGCCCATTAATGCCCGTCAAGCTCACATGGAAATGGCTGATATCCCTATTCTGGATAAAGGCGGTTATGTGATGTTGGGCAGTGATGATTACTTACTGCGGATGTTGACGGCTAAAAAAGATCAAAAAGCCATTAATGATTATGTGGCCTGGACGATGCAATCGGCTAAAGCGATTGGGGTTAAGGTGGTTAATCCGGGTGGCATTAATGCGTTTAAATTCAATCAACGCAAATTGGATTTAGATGAACAAAACTGTCATTACGGTGTGACTCCTCGTGATATTTTGCAAGTGTTGGCAACCGCTGTTAAAGAGATTGGTGTTTCTCATCCTTTGCACGTGCATGGCTGTAATTTAGGTGTTCCCGGTAATGTGCAAACGACCTTGGATACTATTCAAGGGATTGGTGGTTTGCCGATGCATTTAACACATATCCAGTTCCATAGTTATGGCACAGAAGGGGACTTTAAATTCTCTTCGGGTGCAGCACAGATTGCGGAAGCAATTAATAGAAACAAGAATATAACTATTGATGTCGGTCAGATTCTGTTTGGTCAAACGGTTACCGCATCTGGCGATAGTATGCGTCAACATGCCAATCATAAACATGCCAGCCCTAATAAATGGGTGACGATGGATATTGAATGTGATGCCGGCTGTGGCGTGGTGCCTTTTAAATATAAAGATCAAAACTTTGTTAATGCCTTGCAATGGGCGATTGGTCTGGAAACCTTTTTGTTGGTGAATGATCCCTGGCGCATCTTTTTAACAACCGATCATCCCAATGGAGCACCGTTTACCAGTTATCCCCATTTGATTCGCTTGTTAATGGACAGAAGTTTCCGTAATGATGTGTTGTCAACCATTCATCCTGAAGCACAAAAAATGACCACACTGGCGTCTATTGAGCGGGAATACACCTTGCAAGAGATTGCAATCATGACCCGTGCAGGTGCGGCCAAATTGATCGGTCTAAAAGATCGGGGTGGTTTAAGTGCGGGCAACTGGGCTGATATTACCGTGTATACCGATAATACGGATAGACAAAAGATGTTTGAGAAACCCGATTATGTGTTTAAAGATGGCCAATTAGTCGTTGTTGATGGCAAAGTGGTTTCTACCAAATGGGGCACGACTCATGTTGTCAGACCGGACTTTGATCCTTCAGTAGAGAAAGGTTTAAAAGACTATTTTGACCGTTATCTGACGATGAAGATGGGTAACTTTAAAATCAGCGATGATGAGATTACCGAAGATGGACGAGGTAGTATTACGGTGCATCCGCTGAGCAGTTGAAGGTATCTACTTTAAAAAGCCGGGTAAATTGAATATCTGTAATAATTAACCATTAAATTTTAAAGTACTTTGTTTTTTACATACCAAGTTTTACCCGGGGATTTAAAGTAGATGCGTTGAGCAGTTGAAGTTTATTTTGATATGACATTAAGGACTATCTGATGAGTGTAACAACGTATTTTCCTTTATCCCTGGTTAACCAATAATGTGTCGCCAATTGATGGGCTGCTTCTTGCGTATCCGCTTTTCCCAGTAGTTTTAACGCAACAGCCGCTGTACCAATGATTGAGTTTTCGGCAAACTCATCTTCAACAAGGCCTTGCCACATTAAAGCCAACTGCTTTGGATCCAGTTCTTCTGTCTTAACATGACGGCGGCTAAAAAGGGCGGGCCAGTTTTCGTCAAATAACTCGCCTAAGTGTATGCTTTGAACCAGGCACTCCATATCGGGGTTGCGTTCAGTTTCTCCACCTTCACCTTTTAATACCGCTGCATGAGGCTGTTGCAATAAGGCCGCAGCTTGTTGATGGACAGGGCGATAGCCGGGATGGAATATACCTTGAATGGTGTAAGCGGCATTAAATGGATTAATGAGTCGAACCAAAGTATGAACCGGTGAGCGTAAGCCCATCAGCGGTCGCAGTTCTATTATCTCATGCAATTTTGGACAGAACTGTTCTAATGATAGATAACTGAAGTGTTGTTGTTTAAGTTGCTGAATTGTTTGTTCTACTGAGTTCGAGGGTTCTAGTCCCAGATATTTCAGCATATCTTGAGTATAAAGTCGGTCAGCCGTATGACCACTTGCGCCGTGCATAAAGACGTTAATACCGTTGTCTGCCAATAACAGAGCCGATAATAGAAACCACGGCAGATGACGGCGTTTTCCTGCATAAGATGACCAGTCTAAATCGACTAAGCCCGGGTTATTACCCAACTGGCACGATTCTCTAACCGCTGAAACAAAGCCCGCTAATTCTTCTGGCGTTTCTTCTTTAACACGCATTAACATTAAAAATGCACCTAATTGAACAGGTTGCACTTCATCGGCCAGAATCATCTTCATTGCCTGATAGGCTTCAGCTTGAGTTAAGGGTCTTGAACCCTTTTTACCTTTACCAATAATACGAATAAATTCAGCGAAAGGATGTTCTGGGCTGGGCGTGTGTTCGTGATGAGTGAAAGTCATATTGTATATAAATAATAATGATCTATTAAAAGGGCTGCAAACAGTAGAGTGATGTAAACAATTGAATAAACAAATGTCTTCATCGCTGTTTTATTGTCTTTTTTACGCATCATAAGCACTGCGTAATAAATAAAACCGACATCCAGGAGGATGGCTGAGGCTACATAAATTAAACCACTCATGCGCGTTAAATAAGGCAGTAAGGTCACACACAATAATAGAATGGTATAAAGCAGTATTTGTAAGCGGGTAAAGGCAGAGCCATGCGTTACCGGCAACATGGGAATATTAACCTTGGCATATTCTTCGCGCCTTGCAATAGCCAGTGCCCAGAAGTGTGGGGGCGTCCAAACGTAAATAATTAAGGTGAGTAGTAAAGCGTGGGGGTGAACATCTCCGGTCATTGCGCACCAGCCCAGTAGTGGTGGGGTGGCTCCAAAAATACCACCGATCACAATGTTTTGTGGGGTTGCCCGCTTAAGATACAGCGTATAAACAATGGCATAGCCAAATAGTGACAGAAACGTTAACACCGCCGTTAAGATATTCACTAGTAGAACCAGGATCAGCATGGCGCTAATGCCCAACACTAATGCAAAGCTAATGACATTAGTGGTCGTCAGCTCTCCGGTAGGAAGCGGGCGTTTTTCAGTACGAGACATTTGTGCGTCGGCTTTACGATCAATAAACTGATTAATCGCAGCAGCCGAAGAAGCCGCAAGAGCGATGCCCAACGTGCCGTAAAAGAAAGGCTCTAGCGGTGGTATTCCGGGTACGGCTAACAACATACCGACTACTGCGGTAAAAATCATTTCCGCAACCACATTGGGTTTGCAGAGTGTTAAGTAGTTCTTCCAGGAAGGTATAGAGGATGGATTAGGCATTATTTAATTAAGTTCCAACTTTTGTATTAATGTATAGAATACCGTGAACTATTGATTATTGAAATAGTCCGAAGCGCTTACCATCATTTAAAGAGGGAGTTATGAATAATCGATTACTCTGCACAGTGTTAATGTGCTTACCTGTGTTGACTACACAGGCAGAAACAAAAGTATTTGAACATACGTTAAAAAATGGTTTAAAGGTTCTGGTAAAGGAAGATCATCGGTCACCGATTGCTATTTCACAAGTATGGTACAAAGTGGGTTCCAGCTATGAGCCTGGTGGCATTACGGGTATTTCACACATGTTGGAACACATGATGTTTAAAGGAACTGATAAACATGCTGCTGGAGAATTCTCACGAATTATTGCTGAAAATGGTGGCGAAGAAAATGCTTTTACTGGTCAGGATTATACGGCTTATTTTCAAACCATGGAAGCTTCTCGGCTAGCGGTTAGTTTTGAATTGGAAGCGGACAGAATGCGGCATTTGCATTTATTAGCGGATGAGCTGAAAAAAGAACTGCAAGTAGTGACAGAAGAACGCAGAATGCGCACGGATGATAATCCTCAAGCTAAAATGAATGAGCAGTTCATGGCGGTGGTTTATTCTAATAGTCCTTATAAACATCCCGTGATTGGCTGGCCTGCTGATATCGCTAATTACACCGTAGAAGATCTGCAAGCCTGGTATCAGCGTTGGTATGCGCCTAATAACGCGACGCTAGTAGTAGTAGGCGATGTACAGTCGAATGCAGTGTTTGATTTGGCAGAAAAATATTTTGCCGAGCTTCAGCCCAGCGATATTAAACCCCTAAAACCACAAACAGAAATTGAGCAATTAGGTGTGCGTAAAATGACTGTTAAGGTGCCTGCAAAGTTACCTTCTGTAGTTTTGGGTTATAAAGTGCCTAGCCTTAAAACAGCAACTGACGAAAATGAAGCTTATGCTTTAGAAGTGTTAGCCGGTGTATTGGATGGGGGAAGTGGCGCACGTTTATCAACTCATTTAGTGCGTGGTAAACAAATAGCAGTGTCTGCTGGAGCAGGTTATGGACTGACGTCTCGTTTGTCTAATCTATTTGAGCTTGAAGCGACACCTGCCGAAGGTAAAACAGTAGCAGATCTGGAAGTCGCTTTAAAAGGTGAGATTAAAAAACTTCAAGAAGAGTTAGTCAGTAATGACGAATTACAGCGTATTAAAGCCCAGGTTTTAGCTACTGATATTTATCAAAAGGATTCTGGTTTTTATCAGGCTATGGAAATAGGGACATTAGAAACAGCAGGCCTTGGCTGGCAAAAAGCAGAGGAATATGTGTCTAAGGTCAATCAAGTGACCGCAGAACAAGTGCGTGAGGTAGCCAAAAAATATTTAGTGGATGATCACTTATCTATTGCTTATCTAGAACCGCAAGCGATTAATACAACGACTGAAAAGAAGGGAGCTAAGTAATGCGTATTTGTTTTTTCAAAAGGACTGCTTTTTTAGGCTTAGGTTTTATCTTATTAGCCTTTGGGCAACTGTCCTATGCTGCTGCAAAAATTGAAAACTGGCAAACATCTCAAGGTAGTCGTGTTTACTACGTGCATACTGAAGGTCTGCCGATGGTGGATATTCAGGTGGTCTTTAACGCAGGTAGTGCAAATGATGGTCAACAGTTTGGTTTGGCGGCATTAACAGCCGGTTTGCTGGATGCGGGTGCCGGTAAATGGAATGCCGATGAGCTTGCACAACGTTTTGAAAGTGTTGGGGCTCAATTTGGTATTAGTAGCTCAATTGATTTGGCGACTTTATCGTTACGTACATTAACTGAAAAGCCGTTATTTGATAAAGCACTTGAAACCGCCCAAGTCATTTTGACACAACCGACTTTTAAAGACGCTGATTTTAAGAGAGAAAAAAATAGAACCTTAGCGGGTATCAAGCAGCAAGAAGAATCACCGGGTGCATTGGCGAGCATTGCTTTTTATAAGGCGCTTTATGCAAATCATCCTTATGCCCATTCAGAGTCAGGCGATGCCAAGACGGTCTCTGCTTTTAAAGTAGCTGATGTTAAGCGCTTTTACAAGCAGTATTATGTCGCTGCAAATGCTATCGTTGTAATAGTCGGTGATGTGTCTAAAGAGCAGGCAGAGCAAACTGCAGAAAAATTATTGTCCGGTTTACCTGTAGGCAAGAAACCAGAAAGTTTACCCGATGTCACGATGCCGTTAGTCGGCGGACAACATCATATTGAGTTCCCTTCTTCACAAACGCATGTATTAGTCGGTTTGCCAGGCAGTTATCGTAAAGATCCTGATTATTTTAATTTATATGTGGGTAATCATATCTTGGGAGGCAGTGGTTTAGTTTCTAAGCTTTTTGACGAAGTTCGAGAAAAGCGGGGCTTGGCTTACAGTGCTTCGAGTAGTTTTATGCCCTTATCCAAGCAAGGCCCGTTTTTAATCAGCTTACAAACACGTAATGATCAAACGACTCAGGCATTGCAGGTACTCAATCAAACCTTGGCTGATTTTATTAGCAAAGGTCCCAGTGATGCTGAATTAATCGCTGCAAAGAAAAATATCACCGGTGGTTTTGCCTTGCGCTTTGATACCAATAAAAAATTGGCTAACTATGTGGCGATGATCGGTTTTTATGATATGCCACTGGATTACTTAGATACCTTTGAACAAAAAGTAGAAGCGGTAACGGTGGCTTCAATAACAGAGGCTTTTAAACGCCGTGTTAACCCACAATTGCTTCAAACGATTACAGTAGGCAAGTCAGCCGAGAAAAGTGTCCAATAAGCTTAGAATTATCGGGGGCAACTGGCGCAGTCGCTCTATAACGTTTAATGACGCCCCCGGTTTAAGACCTACGCCTGCCAGAGTACGAGAAACAGCCTTTAACTGGTTGCGCAATGATATATTGGCGAGTCGCTGTCTGGATTTGTATGCCGGCAGTGGCGCGTTAAGTTTTGAAGCAGCTTCCAGAGGTGCTAAGTCAGTCGTTCAGGTTGAAAACAATCCCTTAGCTTGTCGAGCATTGAGAGACAATAGTGTGGCTTTGGGAGCAAATCAGATTAAGATTGTTCAGTCTGAGACCTTTCGTTATTTGGCGGGCGATGCTGAGGTGTTTGACGTGGTGTTTCTCGATCCTCCTTTTGGCCAGGGCTTAGCGGTTCAGACCTGTCAGTGGCTAGAAGATAAGGGATGGCTAAGTGCTCATGCAAAAATCTATGTTGAAGCTGAAAGCACTCTAAATCTGGAAGGGATACCCCAAAACTGGCGGTTACTCAATAGTAAAGTCGCAGGAGAAGTGGGGTATCACTTGTTTGAACGGGTGAGTTAAAATTTATAATCCACCGTCAGTGTGTCTAACGCCAGCCCAGAGAATTTCTATATCCCATTCTCTCCATTTTCTTTTAACCATTTCAATGACTTTATCTACGCCTTCTAGTCTCACGCCTACCCAATCAAACTCCTCACTTCTTACCACATTATGTCCTTCATTATCTCTACAGATAAAATTTACAGTATATCTATTCATGTCTCTTCTCCTGGTTAAATAACAAATCGTCTAGTGGCAGACGAGTTACAGTTACTTTGATGTTACAACTCTATTTAAATCATGTTCTTTCTGGTAAACAATATTGAAAGGTATGTCAGAATGAATAATATGCTTTGCCCATCGATCCATAAAATTCTGAATATCTGATTTCTTCCAATCGTTATTAGCTATCTTTCGATCCATCTCGATCAGTTTTTCCACAATGACTTCATGCTCCCTTTTATGTCCTTGAAAATTTCGAAAATCATATTGCTTCATCAAGTCTTCTTCTGCGTCAAAATGCTCTTTGACATGGGAAAAGATTAACTGAATGTTTTTTTTCAATTCTTCTTTATTGATCGAAGAAACCAATTGATTAGCTAATATAAAGATTTCTTGATGCTGTTTATCCATTAAATCATCACTCATTTGGTATAAATCCTGCCAAATAAAGTGATACATGCTGCCTGGCGATACGGAGCTGATCTTTTCTGCCTGTTGTCGGTGATGTGCAATGTTGTCAGGTGTGGTTTTGTTATTATTAGTTTTATAAACAAAATTGTGTCGCGCTTGATGGTATTGCTCATTACCATAAAAATTGGCGTACATCTGAGTAAGCTCGAATTTTCTATAGGTAGCCAAGGCCTTTAATGATTCGTCATAACAGCGGGTTTTAGATTTTTCATCCAAACATTTTTGTAGGGTTTCATTATTAGCCGCATACGTATTGGCTAAATGTTTAATCTGAGCGGTAAAAATCTTATGGTTTTTATCGAGGACTTTGTCACACAGACCGATACGCCAGGCCATTTTGGCACTAATAGGTAAGCGTTGCTCTGTCAATGAGGTTGCAATTTCTTGACCTACTCGTTTGGGTAATAAATAGGTCCAATATTCAGAGCCGTATAACTCTCCCATATTTTTATAATGCGGATTAAAAATTACACCTTCCCGCACAATGATTTGGTCAGTTGCTATGGCCAGGATAGCACCTCCTGCGCCTGCGTTACCCGCAACCGCAGATATAGTCACTTTATCGAGGGTTGTTATAATCTGATGGATTAGATCATCCATTGCATTGATATTTAACCATGACTCATCTGCTGGGCTGTCTGCCACTTCGATGTGATTAAGATGGATACCATTAGACCAGTTGTCTTCGCCCCCCATGAGTACGATTACTTTTACCGGCAAAGATGCAATGTGCTGATAAACGCTGAGCAGCAGTCGACATTGCTCAGTACTCATTCCTCCATTATGGAAAGCAAAATGTAAATAGGCGACCTCATTTTCTTGTTCGTACCATACTTCCTGGACAGGCAGTTTTCGTCCGGGTTTTGTGTAGTCTATTTCCAGCAATTTAGGATTGCTATTACTTAGCAGATGAGTTAGTCTGAAGCTCCTGACTTGGTCATTTAATAAAAGTTCTTTTAACACAAAAGAAGCAGGTAATTTGACCCCTTTTTCGCCAGCGTCTAATTTCGGTTTTAAATGTCCAATCCAGATAGCGCCATCGATTGTTGCTCGACAAATAGCATGATTGGCTATAGCAATAATATCTCCTGCTTTGCCTGTCAGATGCTGTTCTTTATGCCCATTAAATAAAAAATACTGTTTGCCATAAAGTTCATCCAATACGCCAGGACTGCCATCAGCTGCATTAATACGTCTTAGAATTTCGTCAGTTTTATGGCTTTTCCAGTTAATGGCTCGATCGGGTTGCTTCATCGAAGGAAGGGTTTTACCATTATAATCAGATCGATTGTAATCCTGCGTTTCAGGCTTAAAATCAGCAGCATCAAAATAAGTTAAAGCCTCCCATAAGCAGTCGACGGCTGCTTGAGTTACTTCACGATAAAAAATACTGCTTTTGGTTGCCTGACGCATTGGAAATGTTTTGTTGGCCCAAATAGGACCGGCGTCCATTTCTTCTGCCGCTTCCAATAATGATACACCCCATTCGGGTTCATTATTCTGAATAGCCCAATCTAAAGAAGAAGGACCACGGTCTCCTTTAATGCCGGGATGCACAATCAGGCATTTATATTGCAGATAAATATCTTTGGGTAAATGTCGGGTTAAAAAAGGACATAAGATCAAATCAGGTTTGAACAATGCTACACCCTCTACTAAGGTCTCTGTATTGCCAAGATGCAATTCAACAGATACTGTATAACCAGCATCCTCAAGCTCAGTGTAAAAACGTTGGGTTAAACCAGAAAATGCCGATGAGATTAATAAAATACGCATGAATCTTTCCTTAATTATAGTTTGCTCTTTACAAAATTCCGATATGAATACTCGTTGTTATTGGAACTGTTAAGATTTAGGCTGCTTCGATTGAATAAAGCTCACAAAGGCCGAAACGCTCTCGGTAACTTTGTGGGTTAATACTCAATTGACGAATAAAGGCACGGCGCATACGTTCGGCATCACCAAAACCTGATTTAGCCGCAACTGTTTCAACCGATAGCTGTGTACTTCCCAGATAATGTCTAGCTGCATCGATACGAGCCATTTCTACAAACTTGGCGGGTGTCAAGCCTGTTTCAGTCGAGAAAAATCGTGCAAAATTTCGGGTACTCATCCGCATTCGTTCAGCAAGCGCTTCTACTCGCAAATCTTGGGTAAGGTTGAGCATAATCCATGTTTGTAAATCTTTAATCTCCGGACGGGAGGCGTCACTGGTCAGATAAGCACTAAACTGCGATTGTCCACCGGGCCTTTTGAGAAAGACTACAAGATAACGGGCTACTAACAATGCCAATTCGCTACCCCAATCTTCCTCTACCATCGATAATGCCAGATCAATACCAGAGGTTATACCTCCTGAAGTTGAAATACAGCCATCCCGGACAAAAATTCTATTCGGTTCAACATTGACTGCTGGATAATCACGCGCCAGCCTATCGCAATAATCCCAGTGACTGGTTGCTCGGCGGCCATCTAAAAGTCCGGTTTCAGCAAGTAAAAAAGCGCCAGTACAGATAGAGGCAAGTCGTCTTACTTTTGGTGTAATGTTTCTAATCCAACTCTGTAAGGCAGAATCACACAAAAGACAATTCACATCGGGAGAGCCGGCAATCAACAAGGTATCAATATCCTCATTAACTTCGATATAAGCTTTTTCGGCGATAATTTGAAGACCGCAGGAAGACTTTAAAGGTCCTGGTTTTGCTGCTAACACCTCCATAGGATAAGCAAGTTTACTACAAACACCGGATTGTTGCAAGGCATTATTGGCAAAAGCAAATACTTCCATGGGTCCGGTAAGATCAATAATTTCAACTCCCGGGTAAGTAACTATTCTAACAGGCCGTATTTTATCAACACGCGCGGGGGAGTCGGTATCGTCTGATGGATTGTAGAAAAAAGTGCTCATATAAGCTCCTTGCATATTGTTTACTAAAACAATTGGTTTCTGCAGTGACGGTAAATCTACTCTCATTATAATTTCTACACAATGACATATTACCCTCATTTACTGCCAAAATTTATGGCCACTCTATATATCTACGTTTATGCGGGAGTTTATTTAATAAAATCCTGTTTATACGCTATCATAACCTTACGATTTTCTAGGCGTGTTGCTCTCAAATAATTTAATAGTGTTGACAGTTTTATTATGAAAAATTCTAGGCTTATTCTTTTCTTATTGATCGTTGTTGCTGTCAACGGTTTGTTTTCCTGGTTATGTAATTTACCGCAGAATGCCGGGCCAGATGTCCCAGATGGCAAAATTAGCAGTTTCTCTTATGCACCTTTTCGTGAAGGACAGAGTCCATTAAGCAGGAAATTTCCTAGAGTCGATCAGATCGATGAAGATTTACACTTGTTAGCGGGTGAAACCTATTCAATACGAACTTACTCCAGTATGGATGGTATGGAAGAAGTGCCTGGTATTGCTCGTAAGTATGGTCTTAAGGTCATTCAAGGTGCCTGGATTGGCGGAACCGCGAAAAATAACGAAGCGGAAGTTAAGCAATTAATTAGATTAGCTAATGAATATCCTGATGTTATTACCCGGGTCATTGTGGGTAATGAAGTTCTACTCCGTGGAGAGCAAAAGCCCAATCAATTGATACACTATATTCGACAAGTCAAGCAGGCCATTAAACAACCGGTTTCTTATGCGGATGTTTGGTCATTTTATCTGCGCTATCCTGAAGTTGTACAGGAGCTGGATTATTACACGGTGCATATTTTGCCTTACTGGGAAGATGAGCCGCTTAAAATTGATGAAACAACTGCACGTATTGAAGAGAACTATTCAAAAATACGTGATGCCTTTCCCGCGAAACCGATTTTGATTGGTGAGACGGGGTGGCCAAGTGCCGGACGTCAACGCGGCGCTGCCTTGCCCAGTGTCGTAAATGAAGCCAAGTTTATTCGATCTTTGGTGCAATTGGCTAACAAAAATGGCTTTGACTACAATATCGTTGAAGCTTTCAACCAGCCCTGGAAAAGTAAACTTGAAGGAGTTGTGGGTGCCAATTGGGGAGTTTATTCGGCAGATCGTGAGCGGGTTTTTCCGTTAACAGGGGATGTCGTAGATAATCCAAAATGGTCGAAAAGAGTGTTGTTCGCTAGTTTCCTTACCCTGCTTGTAGTCAGCGTGCGATTGAAATCACTTCAGCAATTGACATCGCTGCATCAACTCGTATTTTTAGGATTTACACAGTTACTCAGCGCGTTACTGGTTAACCAGATGGATAATTATTGGTATACCAGTTACAGCCTGATCGAACGTTTTCATGTGCTTTTTATCGGTGGTTTAAGTCTATTACTGGGCGCAGCAATTCTGCAGCGAACACTGGAGTTATTAAGTGATAAATTAACTCAGATAACGGGATTATGGATTCGTTATTTAGTGCTTGCGTTCGTTGCGGTCGCACTTTACAAATCACAATCTCTGGCGATGAGTGGACGCTATCTTAGCTTTCCTTACCCACTGACCTCTGTTCCTGTCATAGGTATTATTGGCTTTATGCTGATCCGTTTTTTTGAAAAAGGACAGGATATAGCCACTGCCTTAGAGTTTAATGATCTATTCGGCGCACGAGTATTTTCCGTGGGACGCACTAAAGCGATCAGTGTGGCGTTAGCGATTTTTGGTGTGATCTTAATTGGCATCGAAACGGTTTTTGTATTACAAAGCGCTAACTATGAAATCGCCTATCCCAATTTTTTCGCAAGAATGTACGAAGTATTTTTGGTGACGATCAATTATAACCAGCTATTAGGTTGGGCAATGCTGATTGGGGCTTTAATTATTCGTATACCCCTTCGAATATCTGCCTTCGTATTGGCTTTCATGCTGGGAGAGATTATCTTGGGTGAAACTTATGCTTTCGTAATTCTGGATGATTTTGTCGATAATTACCCAAGTCTGGCTCAAAGATTTAGGTGGGGGTTTTACTATACAATCACCAATACTCAATTGTTGTCCTGGGTTGCGAGCGTGTTAGTATTGGCCGTCACTTTATGGGACTATAAGGAGCAGCAGGTTCATACTCATTAGCATTAAAATCGAGATTAACAGATAAGCTAAATAAGTTGCAAAAAACATCCTTATCTTTGTCTGGTTTTAGTTTTATGTGTGATAAAGCTGTCATATTTGCTGTGTTACAATGCAGAGCGTTAAGTTTGATAATGTTTAACTGCTTAAGTGAAGAATTAATAAAGTTATATGGATAGTTGTCAATACCCCTTTGATCCTAGTTATGGCTATTCGCTTGGGCAATTGCTTGAGGTAAAAGCGCAAAAAGAGCCTAAAGATTTTGATATGTTTTGGCAGTTGCGTTATCAGAATGCTTTAGAACTTGAGCCATTACCACAGACAAAAATAATATCTGAAAATAAATTCGGTTGGCGGGTATTTGAAATCAACTATAATTCAGTGGGTGATTTTCCTATTCGAGGGTGGTTATTGTTGCCAAGTTCGGGTGAAGTGAAACGAGGGTTTATTGTTGGGCATGGTTATGGTGGGCGCGATGGCCCCGACTTTCATTTTCCATTTAAAGATGCCGCGTTGTTTTTTCCCTGTTTTCGAGGTCTGGGACAGAGTGCATCTCCTTTTATTTCTTCGGATCCTTATTGGCATGTATTACATAATATAGATGATAAAGATCGTTATATTATTGGAGGCTGTGTTGAAGATGCATGGTTAGCAGTGAGTGCCTTATTAGTGTTGTTTCCACACCTTGCAGGATGCCTGGGTTACATGGGAATCAGCTTTGGAGGGGGGATTGGCGCTTTAGCGCTGGCTTATGAAACTCGCATTAGTAAAGCCCATTTGAATGTGCCTACTTTTGGTTATCAGTCTTTGCGTTTAAAATTAGCGACTAATGGCAGTGCTAACAGTGTTCAAAAATACTATTTGACGCATAAAAAGCAAGTCCTGACGGTTTTGCGTTACTACGACGCCGCTTTTTCAGCAAAGCGGATTAAGATACCGATGCACTGCGCCTGCGCAAAATTTGATCCCTGTGTTGCCCCTCCTGGACAGTTTGCAATATTTAATGCTTTGTCCTGCGAAAAATACTTGTTTGTCTTAGAGGCCGGGCATCACCAGTATTCTAATCAAGTTCAGCAAGACTGCGCGTTGATGCTCGAACTCGATGCTTTTTTTGCCTCATTAGGTAGTTAACACGGTCAGATAGATGTTAATGTTTAGAATCATTTCAGTAAAAAGAAGATAGGAAACCCGATGAATCGCGAGTATCACAAATGGTGGAGTCCTCGGTTGCAGCGCGATATGGAGTTATTGGTGTTCGGTCATGCGGGTGCCAAGGTGCTGGTTTTTCCATCACGTTTTGGGCGTTTCTATGAGTATGAAAAACTGGGGCTTGTCGGGTCTTTGAAAGACAAAATTCAGCAGGGTCATTTACAACTTTATTGTGTGGATAGCATTGATGCGGAAAGTCTTTATTGTCGATGGGCGCACCCCACTGGGCGTATTTCTCGGCATATCCAGTTTGAAGGTTATATACTAAATGAGGTAATCCCCTTCATGCATGATAAAAATCCGCATGAGTGTGTTATTTCTCACGGCTTGAGTTTAGGCGCTTTTCATGCTGCGAATATCGCTTTTAGACATCCTGAGTTATTTAAAAAGTTAGTGGCATTTTCAGGACGTTATGATCTGACGCTAAGCGTAGAGTTTTTTGATGATCTTTTTGATGGCTTCTATAATGAAGATATTTATTTTCATACCCCCAGCCATTTTTTACCTAATCTTGATTGTTCCAAGCGTTTATGCAAATTAAGAGAAATGGATATTATTTTAGTTATTGGTCGAGAAGATCCTTTTTTACATAATAACCAGGAACTGAGCGCAATACTGCATAAAAAAGATATCAATCATCAATTGTTAGTTTGGGATCACAGAGCTCACAGCGGCTACTATTGGCGGCGCATGGCGGCACTTTATGTTTGAATTATGTTTGAATTATGTTTGAATTATGTTTGAATTATGTTTGAATTATGTTTGAATAATAGTCGGAAGATAAGCCGTATTGATCAATGTTATTTAGTTATTAGTTCGCTTGTTATCAGATAGTGTTATGAAATATCAAAAAAATCTTTATAATACGCGGTTCAACGGAGCATCCCGCTCCTCCTTGCTTTACCTTCTTTTTAAGACAGAGAAGGGAGGCTTAACCGAAAGGAAAAATAATGCGACATTATGAAATTGTCTTTTTAGTCCATCCGGATCAATCTGCGCAGGTTCCCTCAATGATTGATCGTTACAAGTCAACTATTGAAGCCGCTTCAGGCAAAATTCACCGTTTGGAAGATTGGGGTCGTAGACACCTCGCTTATCCTATTAGAAAAGTTCACAAAGCACATTACGTGTTAATGAATGTAGAAGTTGATCAAGCAACATTAGAAGAATTGGAAAGTGGTTTCCGTTTTAATGACGCTATTTTACGTAGTCTGACTTTATCGCTAAAAGTAGCCATTACTGAACCGTCTGTTATTGCAACATCGACCGCTGAAGAAAATAAAGCGGCTGAATCTCGTGCAAGAGATGCCGCTGCCAGAGAAGCTGTAATAGTTCCTGCTACAGGTGATGTTGATTTAGATGATGTTGATTTAGACGATGTCGATTTTGACGCTGACGATATCATCGTTGATTAAACTTTTTAACTTATTGGATTACGGAAACTATTATGGCACGTAACATTAGACGCAAAAAATTCTGCCGATTCAGTGCAGAGGGTGGTACAGAGATCGATTATAAAGATCTTGATTTATTAAGCGATTACATCACTGAGACCGGAAAAATTGTTCCTAGTCGCATCACTGGAACCAGTGCCAAGTATCAAAGACAATTATGTGTTGCTATTAAACGTGCGCGTTTTATTGCTTTGCTACCGTTCTGCGACGCACACAAATAATAAAATAATAGTCTGACGGGAGAGGCGGTGAATTTTATAGCGACTTATATAATGCGAGGTAGAATGCAAGCCATGATAGTGGCTTCATCACTTGCTTTATTGTCCCTAATAATGCCTCCCGTGAGTATCATAAGTTCTGCCACAGTGGCGCTTGTCACTTTAAGGCTGGGCGCATTCGAAGGGTTAATTATTTTAGGATGGTCTGCTTTAGCAGCCAGTCTATTAGTATTCTTTGCAACAGGTAATTTTCAGTTCGCATTTCTATATGTGATGATTTTGTGGTTGCCTGTCTGGTTAATTTCAATCGTTTTAAGAGAGAGTCGACGTTTATCGCTGGCTATTGAAATTGCTGTATCGGTTGGCATACTCGGGGTTATAGGCTTTTATCTGTATAGTTCTGAACCTGCCGGGATGTGGAGTGCGGTGCTTGAACAGATGATTCCAGTCGATGTACCGATGGCTGAAATCCAGGATAAAATAAATATTCTTGTTCATTATATGACTGGAATAGTTGCAGCAGGCACTGTATTGGGTTTGTTGTTCGGACTATTTTTAGGTCGATGGTGGCAAGCGAATCTGTTTAATCCAGGGGGCTTTAAGCAAGAGTACTTATTAATATCTACTAAGACCTGGTTATCAATAGCAAGTGTCGCCATAGTCGGTGTTGCTTTAGTCTCCTCGGGTGAAGTGTCTGAAATAGCTTGGAATATTAGCATCTTGCTGTTTATATTGTATACAGTTACAGGAACGTCCGTATTACACACCTATTTTGCAACATTTAAGTTAGGGCGTTATATGGTGCCAATGCTTTATATAACCCTATTTTTGATGCCCCATTTGATGTTGCTTGTTGTCGTAGTGGGTGTGAGTGATCCGTGGCTGGACTTACGAAAAATAAAATCGAATCAACATACGCCTAATGGCGTATAAATAATCGGCTAATAACCGAAAGGTGAGGATTAAAAGATGGAAGTTATTCTTCTTGAAAAGATAGCAAATTTGGGTAACCTAGGTGATAAGGTCACTATTAAAAATGGTTACGGCAGAAACTATCTGGTACCACAAGGTAAAGCGGTTCCTGCAACCGTTATTAAAATAGCTGAATTTGAAGCGCGTCGTGTAGAACTTGAACAAGCTGCGCAAGACAGATTGGCTGTGGCTCAAAAATTGGGTAATGAATTGGGCAAATTGCAAATCGTTATCGCTCATAAAGCAGGTGACGAAGGTAGACTGTTTGGTTCCATCGGCACTCATAACATTGCTGAAGCGATTACTGCTGCGGGTATTGCCATCGAAAAACATCAAATTCGTTTGCCACACGGCACTATTCGTCACTTAGGTGACTATGCTATTGACATCAATCTGCATTCTGATGTTATTGTAACTCTGACTATTAAAGTTACTGCAGAAGCATAATTTATAAAACGCAAGGTTGTAAGGTGTAAGCGTTTAGCTTTTTAAATCTTATACCTTGAATCTTGCGGTTTTAAACCATGCGATTTTTCTATACCAGTCTATTTTATCTTTTAGTTCCTTTCATACTGTTGCGCCTGCTTTGGCGTAGTATTAAAGCTCCTGTCTATCGAGAGCGATGGCGAGAACGGTTTGCTTTATATCATCAAAAATTTCCCTGTAACGTTATTTGGTTTCATGCGGTCTCAGTGGGTGAGTCTGAGGCTTTATTTCCGTTGCTTCGACAAATACAAAACCAATATCCCGACACTCGGCTTTTAGTAACAACCACGACTCCAACAGGATCGGCGCGGGTAAAGGTAGTCATGCAAGATAGCGTGACCCATGTTTATCTTCCGTATGATATGCCGGATACTATCAATCGCTTCATCCGCTGTTTTAGGCCGAAGTTGGCGGTGATTATGGAAACCGAAATCTGGCCGAATCTGTTTGCTGGGTGTGCTGCCAATGCCATCCCTTTATATCTGATTAATGCGCGTTTATCAGAAAAGTCCGCGCGTGGTTATCAAAAAATTTCCAGCCTGGTTCATCCTACCTTGAGCCATGTCAATATGATTGCCGCTCAAACCGAAGAAGATGCACAGCGCTTTATCAGCATTGGTGCAAAAGCTGAAAAAGTAAAAACTTTAGGCAATATAAAGTTTGATATCAATGTGTCTGCTGACATTATTGAAGACGGGACCCGGTTAAGACAGGCGTTATTTTCTAAGCGTTTCGTCTGGGTGATTGCAAGTACTCATAAAGATGAAGAAGCCTTGTTTTTGGATATTTATAAGGATATTAAGGCGCGGATACCTGAATTATTAATGCTGGTAGTGCCTAGACACCCTGAACGTTTTACTGAGGTTAAGCGACTGTGTGAACAACAGGAATTAAAGGTAGTGAGTCGCACAACGGGGATAGCGGTTTCTGATGAAGTCGATATTTATCTGGTTGATACCATGGGTGAGTTAAAGACTATGTATGCCGCCTCTGATGTGGCTTTTGTGGGTGGCAGTATGGTGCCTACCGGAGGGCATAACATATTAGAAGCTTCGGCTGTTGGAATCCCGGTGCTGTTTGGCCCGTACATGAATAATTTCAAAGAGATTGCTAAAGGGGTATTAAAGCAGCAGGCAGCTATTCAATGCCAAGATAAAGCCGCAGTGGTTAAAGCTATTTTGACCTTACATCAGCAACCGGCTGAGCGCTTGGTATTGGTAGAAAACGGTAAGCGATTTCTTAAGCAAAATCAGGGAGCTATCGCCAGAATTTTTGCAATGCTTGAGCCGATCATTCGAGCATGACATTGCAGCGTACCCTATCGGGGAGATTTTATTTTTTGAAAGTTACCTTACGGTATCCTCTATTTTTAAACACAAAGGTGTTATGAGTAAACAAAGAAAAGCAGTCGCATTAATTTCGGGTGGGTTAGATTCGATGCTAGCAGCAAAAGTCATCATGGAACAGGGTGTTCATGTTGAAGGCATTAACTTTTTCACTGGTTTTTGCGTCGAAGGGCATACTCACGCCATTCGTGAGCACAACAGCACGAAGCCTAATCGTAATAATGCCTTATGGGTTGCAGAACAATTAGGCATAAAACTGCATATCGTCGATGTGATTGAAGAATATAAAAAGGTCTTGATTAATCCCAAACATGGCTATGGGACGCACATGAATCCTTGCTTAGACTGCAAGATTTTTATGGTGAATAAGGCCAAGCAATGGATTGTCGAAAACGGTTTTGACTTTATTATTACCGGTGAAGTGATTGGGCAACGACCGATGTCGCAAACAAAATCAAAAATGCCAATTGTGTCTAAACAATCCGGGGCTGATGATTTATTATTGCGTCCCATGTGTGCTAAAAATTTACCGGCAACCCTTCCGGAAATTGAAGGTTGGGTAGATAGAGAAAAGCTTTGTAGTATTACCGGACGGTCACGTAAACCTCAAATGGAGATGGCCAAGCACTTTGGCATTGAAGATTATTCGCAACCTGCGGGTGGCTGCTGTTTTCTGACGGATAAGTTCTATTCTGCAAAACTGGTTGACCTATGGAAAGCACAAGGGTCTAAAGATTACGAATTAGATGATATTATGCTCTTAAAAGTGGGGCGGCATATTAGACCTAAAGCCCATTTTAAATTGGTTATAGCCAGAGAAGAGGGTGAGGGACGCTTTTTACAAGGGTATAAAAAAGACTTTATAAGCCTGTATTGCTCCAGTCATCCTGGGCCTTTAGCCTTAATTGATGGTGAATTGTCTGCTGAAGATATTTATTTTTCAGCTAGAGTTGTAGCTCGTTATGGACAAGGCCGAGACGCAGAGCAAGTGGATATTACGGTCACTGAGAAAGACGGCTCAGAGAGAGTGATACAGGTTAAGCCTTTTACCAAAGACGAAGTGCCTAATGAATGGCATGTGTAAACAATAGACGATGCAAGCACTCAAAGAAACTTTAAATGCTCGGCGCTTACTTTGTCCCTTGCCGGTTATTCGGACTCAGGATAAAGTAAAGCAACTTAATCCTGGGGATCTATTAGAAATTATCTGTACTGATCCTGGGGTTATGCATGATATTCCGGCTTGGTGTCGGATTAATGGTCATACCGTGCTTGAAACAAGCTCGGGTAATCACGAATATATTATCACGATAAGAGTAGGTGAGTAATGGCTGAAACCCTTGATACAGCGACAGCGAATAAACTTAAAGCCAGAGCCAGTTATGTGGGAGCGGGTGTTAATATTTTTCAGACGCTGATCAAGATTGCTTTTGGTTTTTTGTTGCAGTCTGCGGCTTTAATTGCCGATGGTATTCATTCCTTATCGGATTTACTCAGTGATTTTCTGGTGATTGTCGCGGTTAGGCTGGGGAGTCGCGAGGCCGATTATGAGCATCCTTATGGTCACCGCCGTTTTGAGACCATTGCGACCGTTATTTTAGGAGGGAGTTTAGTACTTATTGGCGGTGGTATTACCTGGTCAGTGCTGGAGCGTATGGCTAATCCAGAACATTTACCCGTTCCTAATCCTTATGGCATGGGTATTGCAGGACTCTCGATCTTGGCTAATGAGTGGTTATATCATTACACTAAACGTATCGCCAAGAAAACCCGTTCAAAATTATTATTAGCCAATGCCTGGCATCAGCGCAGTGATGCTATTTCTTCTATCGTGGTGTTGTTAGGTATCGGTGCAGTCATGTTAGGCTATCCTTTAGCGGATGCGATTGCTGCGATTGTGGTAGCATTGTTGGTCGCAAAGATTGGTTTAAATCTGATTTTTGATAGCATTAAAGAGCTGGTTGATACCTCATTGCCGCCCAAGTTGGTTGCTGAAATTCGTAAGGCCATTATGACGATTGATGGGGTTGAAGGTATCCATTTGTTACGTACACGGCAAATGGGCGAGGATGCCTTAATTGACGCGCATATTGTCGTTGATCCACGGATTACGGTTTCTGAAGGCCACACCATCGGTGATACGGTTAGAGACGAGTTGATAAGTCGTTTTGATGACATCATGGATGTGTTGGTGCATGTTGACCCTGAAGATGATGAAGGATTATTTGAAAAGCAAACCCCCTTAAAGCGATGCGAAGTAAAGCGTTTATTAGATAAATATATGTCTGACTTTAAAGAGTTGCTTATCGATTTTAGAATTCATTATCTAAATGGCTTGATTGAATTAGAGCTTATATTACCTTTTGCAATGACTACGCAACCGGAGCTTATGGTGAAGTTAAACAGACAATCCAGACGCATGGCACAACGGGTCAGGAAGATTAAAAACATTACATTATTTTTCAAACAAAATGAGGGTTAAGCGATGGCGGTAGGACAGTGCGATTTTCCAACCATGCATGACGTAGCTGGAATAACGCTAGGCACAGCCTGTGCGGGCATCAAGCAAACGGTTAAAGATGACATTCTAGTGATTCAAATGCCCGAACAGGCGACCTGTGCAGGAGTGTTTACTCAGAATGCTTTTTGTGCTGCTCCGGTGCATATCGCCAAGGCAAACTTAGCTCATCAACCGCGCTGGTTATTGATTAATTCAGGCAATGCCAATGCCGGAACCGGTGAACAAGGCATGCAAGATGCACTATTGTCCTGTGCCGAACTTGCCAAGGTGACGGGTGGGCAAGAAAATCAGGTGTTACCCTTTTCTACCGGTGTTATTGGTCAACCCTTACCTGTTGCTAAAATAACAGCGGTTCTACCAGCAGCGATTAAAGATTTAGCGGTAGATCATTGGGGTAAAGCGGCTTACGCGATTATAACCACGGATACTTTCCCTAAAGGCGTGTCTAAAGTCATTACTATAGGTGGTGAAACAATCACTATTAATGGCATCTCTAAAGGTGCGGGTATGATTCAACCCAATATGGCGACCATGCTGGGTTTTATGGCTACGGATGCTAAAATCAATCAAGCTCTTTTACAGGAGTGTTTAGCTTTGGCGGTTGAACAGTCGTTTAATCGTATTACCGTTGATGGCGATACCTCAACTAATGATGCTTGTATCCTAATGGCGAGTGGCTGTTCTGCGGCTCCTGAAATTATTGCGGGCACTGAGAATTATACGATTTTTGCTGATGCCGTAACGAGTGTTTGTAAACAACTGGCCGAAGCGATTGTTAGAGATGGCGAAGGTGCGACTAAATTAATGCGCATCAAAGTTGAAGAAGCCTTGCATGATGAAGAAGCGGTGCGGGTAGGTAAAACCATTGCTCATTCACCGTTAGTTAAAACGGCTTTTTTTGCGAGTGATCCCAACTGGGGACGTATTCTTGCCGCAGTCGGGCGTTCCGGTGTCGAAAACATGGTGCTTGAGAATGTGCAGCTTTTTCTGGATGATGTGTGCATCGTCAGAAATGGCGGACGCGCTGATGATTATACGGAAGAAGCGGGGCAACAAGTCATGGACAGAGAAGAAATCACAGTCACTGTAAAGCTGGGGCGTGGCGTTGCCACTCAAGAAGTACTGACCTGTGATTTATCGTATGACTATGTAAAAATTAATGCAGAATATAGAACTTAAGTTATTTTATATTCGTTTAACAGTACTCTTTTAAGTAATCTCGTTTGTGACAGCTCAACCCAGACTTCAAGTAGCCGTTGGTGTCGTAAAAAACGCTCAAGGCGATATTTTAATTTCCCTGAGATATCAAACACTACACCAAGGGGGCTTGTGGGAGTTTCCGGGTGGTAAGGTCGAGCCTCAAGAAACGGTTGAGCAGGCCTTACAGCGTGAGCTTAAAGAAGAGTTGGGAATTACGGTTGTTTCGGAGACGCCTCTAATTACCATACAACATCAATATCCTGATTTGGCTGTAATGCTCAAAGTCTTTCTCGTAGAGGATTATTCTGGCGAGGTCATCAGCGGCTTGGGTCAGCCTTGTCGTTGGGTTAAACCCGCCGACTTAAATCACTATGCTTTCCCGGCGGCTAATCAGCCGATTATTACGGCGGCTCAATTGCCTGTTTATTACGCAATCCTGGATAATGCTGAAGCGGCGGTGTTAATGGTTAATTTACAAAAACTGTTAGCGCGTGGCTTAAAGTTAATCCAACTTCGTTTAAAAACAGTCCCAAAGCCGCTATTAGAACAGTTTATTGAACAGGCGAAGGTGCTCTGCAAACAGGCAGGGGCTTTATTGTTAATCAATTCGGCGGTTGATCACGCTAAAGAGTTTGCCGTTAATGGTATTCATCTAACCAGTCGGGATTTAATGTTAGCCTCACAAAGACCCATGCTTGAACATGAACCATCTGATTCAAGGTATTGGGTATCAGCGTCTTGTCACAACTTGCAAGAGTTACTCCATGCGCAGGCTATCGGGATAGATTTTGCCGTACTTGCTCCGGTCAATGTTACCCAAACTCATCCTGATACAGAGCCATTGGGCTGGGACACGTTTTCAGAGTTAGTTTCTCAAGTTAACCTGCCTGTTTATGCGCTGGGGGGGCTTTCTAAAGAAGATTTAGAAACAGCCAGAAACGCGGGAGGACAGGGAGTTTCTGCAATTAGATCATTTTTGCAATAATTGATGTTAGGTTTTACTTTTTATGCCCTATCCAAAATTTAAATTAGTTGTTTTGGCGCTGTTAGCGATTGATGTTTTTAAGCTTGAAGAGCATAAACAACCTTGATTAAGTGGTTGAACAGGATAGTAAGCCTACTGCAAGTTACAAATAAGTTTCACTCAGATGCCATTCATTAATAAAAGCTTGGTAGAAATCCAGGGTTTGTACGGTCGCACCTTGTTGGGTGACCGACGCAGAGGCAAAAGCCTGAGCACTCGCCATGGTTGTCGATAATGACCAGCCCAGATGTAGACCTAATAATAATACCGCAGAAAAGGCATCACCCGCACCAACGGTATCGACGACTGATAACTGATCAGAAGGAAAGACTTCTATAAATTCACCGTCTTGGCTCAAGGCTTTAGCCCCTAAGTGACCACAAGTAATCACTAAAACTTCCAGCTTATGCTGTGTTAAGAAGAGTTGCATGGTTTCACGCAAGCTATTTTGAAGGCTATTTTGCACAGGGAATAAGGCCATTAATTCCTCATGATTAAGCTTTACCCAGTGAGCGGTACTTAACCATTTTTTAACCGCATCTTTCTGCCACCAAGGGGCGCGTAGATTAACGTCAATAAAGATCTTGCCGGTAGTCTGCGTGCTTAGGGTTTTAAGGGTCTGTTCAGAAACCGGGTGTCGTAACGCGAGAGTGCCGTGATAAATAATTGGATAAGCAGCGGTTAAATTCAGTGTTTCAGCGTTAATAAAGTCATAGGCCTGTTCGATTAAAATCTCATAACGAGGCTCCCCCTGCTCAAACGTGACTGCAACAGTACCTGTGGGATGGATGGGATCAATTTGTAGCGCGTCCATCGACATGCCCCAAGTACTCATCGCATTTTGAATCAGTTGTCCAGTTTCATCGTTACCGATCCGGCTAATGAAGCAAGGGTTTTGACCAAACGCCTGCAAATGCCAGGCGACATTAAATGGCGCTCCACCTAAAATTCGGTGACCATCAGGAAATTGATCTATCAGCACTTCCCCGAACAGGGCAATAGGATGATTATTGTTCTTTGACATAGATTTTGATTAAAGCGGTGGTTGTGTAGCGCCGATGATCTTGATTTGTTCGGTATTACCGTATCTCCGTAGGGAGAGGTCGCGACCTATCCCTACATATGATATAACTTTGCTCCTAGTTATTCTACGTATCAGAGCCGCTCGTCTGCAATGAAATGTTGGAATAAGGTTTATTTATCAGACTGCCCTTAAAAAAAACTTAGTGGGCGTTCTTTCTTTCCCACTCACAAATTGTGAATGCGGTTGTTTTGATCGGTTATCAGCAATTAACATTTCATCATCATTAAGTTTTTTTAGAACTAAATAAATATGGTCAAAACCATGACGAGCAGTATCTCCACATGTAGAACCAACGTCTCCCGCTTTGTGTTCACCTATAGATATTACTTCCCATTTACGAATATTTTTTAAATATTCACCTAATTCGATTGCTTGATAAGTCAATGGCACATCAATACCAGCATCCCTAAGTAAAACCGAAAGAGTAATTGCACAACCATCTTGTGGATAGACTTCGCCATCGTAAGCTAATAAGTCTCTTGCCGCTCTAGCTTGTGCATCATCTAGCGTTGCGACATTACTGGCAATTTCTAGTAACTTTGCAATATGATTTTTGTCACTGTCAACTGTTCCATTCGCAACAAATTGATTAGAAGTAGTATCGTGAGAAACACCAATTTGTAAAAATGATTGGAATTCTGCCACAGCATCTCTGCGTACGTGAGCTATTACTTTTTTAGGGTCATTGATTGTTCCACACCATGTAGTGTTAAATCTAAGTAATCTCGCACAGTATTCAACTGCAAGTACATGGTTTGATTTCATTTTATTAATAAATGTATCGACATCATGTCCACCTGCGAGTCTGTCCATACATTTTTTTAAACTATTATCAAAAGGCATCGAATCCCACGAGACTTGAAAAGCACCTGTTTCTTCCCCTTCTTTATGGGTCGTTGAATTGCTATTTGTAATATCAACGCCTTCGTTCCAATTCCAATCAGATTCAAATCCAGCTTGTACACGCAGAACTTCACACATAACAGCTTTTCGATGTAATAAACTACTATAGGGGCCAAGTGAACCTAACATTACACTGTAAATATCATGTCGATTATTCTTTTCAAATACTTCATCAGGTAATGAATTAATAACATCAATTAATTGATCGAGAAATGAATTAGGCGGATTATCGTGTTGTTCATTTACAGCTTGATGACAAGCTGAATAAGTACGTTTACTCATATATAAACCTCAAAATATTATCTGTGATTTTTCCAACGCCAGCGTTGATCTGCGCGGGCGGTTTTATCGCCCGCGTCCGCTCGAGTGGCTTGTTAGGCAATGAATTAGCCCACATAGGATGTACCGACGAAGGGAGGCGCATCAATCGAGTAATGTGAATGATGCGCTTCGTACCTCAGCACATCCTATGGGTTGCGCATCTTATGGCCTTATCCCCACTTACGCTCGGGTTAAACGTAACGTCAATATTTTAAAGCAATTTGACTAGCGCGGCAACTATGCCAATGGCTAATGCTATAAGTGGGCCGAGCTTGATGATAAGCCGTTGTTCCATTTCGCGCATATCACGGCGTACGTCTTCAATGTCGCGGTGAAGTTCATTTTTAACCGACAATGAATCTTCTTTAGTAGCCAAGTCCTTAAAATTTACTTCCAGTCCTGGTCGACGCACAATTATCTATTGGTTTAGCTCGTATGTTGCAACAACACATGGACACGAATCTTTACACGTAGACGATTTAAATATGATGCAAATTGTCCGTGCTAAGGCAAATTGTTATTTCGGAGTTCAAATATGAAAGATGAGTGTTTCAACGAATTAATCGCAAGTGTTAAGGAAGCGGAAAAATAATGCGTGGAGAGTTAAATGCTTCTTGTGTCTATGAAATACCAGACCCTGATGTAAAGATTATTCGGGAAGGTATGGGGTTTTCCCAATCAAAGTTTGCCAACTTAATAGGCGTCAATATTAGAATACTTCAGAATTGGGAACAAGGTCACCGACATCCAACCGACCCAGCGAAAGTACTACTTAAGTTAGTACAAGCCGACCCAAAATCAGTAGTAAAAAATCTACATGCCAATCAGGTGTGATTTGGGTGAGTTATAAGGTCACATATCGTGTAATAACTGCTCACAGTTCTTATACGACGTCTTTACTGTGCAACGGCAAAATGCGGACACTGCAACGGTGCAAGCCCCTAATATCGATGGTAAGGTGTAGGTATATCGTCCCTGCGAGCTATCCGGTTTATTGCCTGTCAAGCCACCGTGCAACCCCTACATGCCCTAACTTTATATAAGCATTGCCCCAATGTTACCGATGCAAAGCGGGGGATGCGTGAGTGAAAAGTTGGGCTGTGTATACAACAAGTGCTAATGATAACGGTACGTGATGGACTTTGCATTCCTAAGCTGCGAGCACGGTATATAAGGGTTTAGCAAAAAAACCGCACAAAATATCATTTTATTTCCCACAAGTGATTAAAAGTAGACTATGCTTCTCATCAGGGCAACCGCCTTTTTAGGGTTCTGCGTGAATGTGTTATTTTGCCAGCACTCTTATCATTTGATGGAGAACAATATTAAATCCCATATCTGTCGTTATAAATAACTTTAGGCTATTCAATTTTAGTGTGCTTAAGCGAAGCCCCATTTTAACGTTGAGTCAGGCAGAAATTGGGATATCAACAAAAATACTTTTAGAAACTGGTGGAGGAACGGAATCACCAATAATTTTTAAGTCTTCAAGATGAAATTGAATGGCTTCTTCAATAAGAGTAATCACTTCTGATTCAGACTCTCCAACCGCAATACAACCGGGTAAATCTGGTACAAAAGCACCGTAGCTAGAGCTACCTTTTTCTATGACTACCATATAGCGCATATTTCTAGTCTTACTCTTGGGTTAGGCTATTTTTTGATGTTGCAAAATAACTTTTGATAAGGTTCTCAATGCTTCGTTGACTGATTTTGCATCAGGAAATATTTGCGCCACATCAGCTTCAAGCATAATTAGTTTTACCCCTTCATGATATTGCTTAGCATATTTTCCACGAACGCCATTGCTCATTTGGGTAAAATCATACTCATCAAGAAGCTCGTCATTTAGTTCATCATTATTTTCTGGATTCATAAAAATCAATTTCTTGTTTGGTTGCCCAGTTATTACCCCGTAGGGACAGGTCGCGACCTATCCCTAAGTATAATATAACGTTGCCCTAATCCTAGTTGCTCTTTTGTTTTAATCAATTCATAAGTCGGAAAGACTTCTAGTTATTCTTATTTCAGACCCTTGTTGTAAGCGGGGGCTACCTACCAGATTAAATCCCAAGGCAAGACAATGTTCTTGGGCTGCTTGTGAGTAGGCAACTAAATCGTTATGGTATAGCTCTGCAAGTTGTTCGCGTGTATTGTGGATTTCATCAATAATTGAATCTTTGCAAGGTGGTATGATGTTCATTATAAATTCTCCATTAGCTCAAAAGGGGTTACTAATTCAGGCAATTTATATCCTTTGGCAGCACATAAACCACGCATTACGGGTAATTGCTTTGGATTAGCAATATGTGTGCAATTCCAAATCAAAAGCACATTCATCTCATGATAGACCACGCAAGCAATATGCAATGCATCTAATCTTGTTTTAGACGGCAACCCGCCACCGAGCAGTAGAAACTCAGCCAATACAGGAATTTCTTCTGAGATAGGTAATACTGGAATAGTTTGTATTGCCTTAATGCGTTCTGATGCGGCACCGGGGTCGCCAGCATTGGCTTCTTCAATCACATAGGGCGAAATAAAATGTGATGCCGCTAACCGTCCAGTATTCCACCATGATTGTGTAATTTGCTGGCAGGCTAACTTGACTAAATCTTTGCTAGGTCTTGCCGTAAGATAGCTAACTACAGAGGTTTCAATATAGATGTATGGCTTCATTTGTATGCAAGAGCATTAGGTTAGGTGAATGTGTAGCACTGACTCCTGTTATTCATCGTCTAAATCTGCAGTCAGTACAATGTTCTTACCGTTCGTGGCAAGCAATACTCTATCATTTTTCTTGAATCCTGCTATTTCAAGCACATGAGCCAGTTTTTTAGAAATACCATCTTGTGTCTTTATGTCTGGTGATATCCAAACATAAGCATTATTTACAGTGGCGCGAAGGCCGGCATGGTAATGATCGCCGTTGATTTGCAGGTCTATTGGGATTCGATTTCCATTACTGTATGGCAAACCACAAGCACGGTCTATGGGAACCCAAATCTCCATTGGTTCGGTGCCATCGGCATAGCGCATCCCTAATCCATGAATTGTCCCTTTAACCACTTGAGTCATCGTTTTATCCTGTACAAATAGTGAGCGTAATTCTTATCAATAATTAGAAGTTAATCGTTTCAGGTCGTTAATTTTCGCTGGCATCAATCGACATAGCACCATTTATTTTCGTTATAGTAATTTAAGAGTCATTGTCGTGTACCTTACGCAGCATATACGATACCAAATCACTTTAACCAATATCGCTTGAGTGCTGACAATACCATCTTTCATAGATAAAACAATTTATTTCATTTTATATCAAATCGGTGGTTGTTTATCCCCCGCAACCTTAACCAGCACGCTATCCCCCACGGCTAAAATACCACTCTGGTTATGTATTGCATTCTGTCCAAAATAAACTTTATTTTGCCATTTTCTAGTACGATTAAGTGTACTTAACGGCTCCTTACCGGTTTCTGCTGTTTCAGGATCTATCGCAGGTACAGAGCAACGTGAACAAGGCTTGGGAAGTCTAAAGTCAATGCTGCCAATGGTTATTTCTCGCCAGTGATCTTCTGCATAACCCTCACAACCACTAATCACCAAATTGGGTCTAAACCTCGCCATGGTTAAATTTAATTGCATGTCCTGATTTAACGTAGCCAGTGAGTTTTCTGAGACCACTAAAAAAGGAAAGCCATCAGAAAACGCTACGCTATCAGTCGCAATACTATAATCAGGATCGACGGGTCGAATAGCCTCCTCAGGCTGATAGACTAAATAACAGTCCGTGTTTAAAAATTGCTTCAGCCATTGATCCACTGTTTTTGAAACATGCAACGCATCATCCGTATTTTCCCATACTGTAGAGCGGATAATCTCACCGTCGGTTTGATGTAACGGGATCAGCAAATCTTCCATACCATCCGTTGACAATATCAGATACTCATCTGTTAACGCTGTTTTGATTAACGCCATCCTGGGTAACTTACGCTGACTTAAGAACTGTCCTTCACCATCAACAAGCATCCATTTTCGATCATATAAAAGCCCTGTTTTAATAACAGGCCATTGAGAAACACTAATCCCTGCTAATGATTTGACAGGATAAAGTATTATTTCGCTTAAGGTGTTTTGTGTCATAGTTAATTGATCTTGTTTAAACTTATTTTAATTAAAGGTGTTTCATGTCACCTTAGGTATACTGCTTGAAAGCAATACAAACAGGTGTTAATCCGTTAAAATTAACGGCTACCGAACTTTATTGTTAACAAGTCATGCGATTAGCTACTGTGCCTTATTCGATACCTGCCATTATTTTATTATTGACTCAGTGTGTTAACCTGGGTTTTATTCAAGCCGCACCCAAACAGGCGATTACCCATACTTATAATATTGCTTATTTAACGCAAGAACAGGTTATTCCTGCACCACTGTCTAATCTTGATCCCTTCGTTAAAGACAAAGGCGTGATAGGGGCAGAGCTTGGTATTGATGATGATAATACTACGGGTGAATTTACGGGGCAGCAATTTAATTTAAAAAAGTTTATTGTCCCCTTGGACGGCAATGCCGTGGATACCTTTACCAAAGAGATCAGTCCGCACTTTCAGTTTGTGGTGGTGAATTTACCGGCGCAAGCACTGAATCAACTGGCTGATCTACCTGTCGCTAAGCCATTGCTATTGTTTGACGTTGGCACCCGTGATGATGCGTTGCGTAATGAAGAATGTCGCCGAAATGTGCTGCATATCTTGCCGAGTCGCGCGATGCGAGCGGATGCCTTAGCGCAATACATGATGAAAAAGCGCTGGACTCAATGGTTTCTTGTGGTGGGCCCCAATCCAGAAGATCGTTTGTATGCAGAAGCCATCAAACGCGCTGCTAAACGTTTTGGTATGAAGATCGTTGCAGAAAAAGCCTGGGAACATACCTATGATGCACGGCGTACCGTGCAATCCGATGTGGCTGTATTTACCCAGACAGAAGACCCTTATGATGTGTTGGTCGTTGCTGATGAACAAGGTCAGTTTGGTGAATATTTAGATTATCGTACCTGGATTCCACGTCCGGTGATGGGGACTCAAGGACTGATTGCTACGCCTTGGCATAAAACCCATGAACAATGGGGGGCTGTGCAAATTCAACATCGCTTCTTAGAAAAAGCCGGGCGTTGGATGGAAGAAGAAGATTATGGCGCTTATTTAGCGGTCAGGGCTGTCGGTGAAGCAGCGACCCGCACTCAAAGTCATGAGTCCAGGTCCCTCAAAGATTATCTGTTCAGTGATGCGTTTGCTTTAAACGGTTACACAGGTACCCCTTTATCTTTTCGGTCTTGGGATAACCAATTACGACAACCTGTTTTATTGGCGGCACCACGGTCATTAGTTGCTGTTGCGCCGATAGATGGATTTTTACATCCAAAAACTGAACTTGATACCCTCGGTTATGATCAACCTGAATCACACTGTCACTGGGATAAATAAGAATGAAACAGAAGGCTTTAAAATGTTTTTTAATGCTGGCACTAACAGCCAGCGCACAGGCTGAAACAGTATTTGTCACGTTAGAAAAAGATAATGCCTTGGCCGTGGTTGACCCCATTGCCGGTAAGCTCATTAAAACGGTGCCGATTGGTCAGCGTCCTCGTGGTATCTTTGTGAGTCCTGATAATAAGTTCTTGTACATCGCGACCAGTGACGAGAACACCATAAAAATAATTGATGCCAATACATTTAAAGAGTTGGGTAAATTGCCGTCAGGTAAAGATCCTGAGACTTTTGCTTTAAATCCGGCTGGTGATCGGCTTTATGTCTCAAACGAAGATGATAGTCTGGTAACGGTGATTGATGTTGCCAAGAAGAAAGTACTTAAGCAAATTAAAGTGGGTGTAGAACCTGAAGGGATTACGGTTAGCCCTGATAATAAATGGCTGATTAGTGTGTCAGAGACCACTAATATGGTTCATTGGATTAATACCAAGACGAATGCCATTGAAGCCAATACTCTGGTTGATCCTCGACCTCGTGCAGCAAGCTTTACAGCCGATAGTCAACAACTGTGGGTGACTTCAGAAATGGCGGGTACGTTAATGATCTTAGATAGCCAAACGAAGCAAATTATTAAAACCATTGGCTTTGAAGTACAGGGCGTTACCCGTGACAAAATTCAGCCGGTGGGAGTTGTTATTGATAAAGAGCGACATAGAGCTTATGTTGCTTTAGGTCCTGCTAATCGCGTTGCCGTGGTTAATGCAAAAACATTCGAAGTAGAAAAGGTATTGTTAGTGGGTCAGCGGGTCTGGAACCTGGCCTTTTCTCCTGATCAAAAACGTCTTTACACTACGAATGGCACGAGTAACGATATTTCATTAATTGATCTTGAGTCTCAAACCGTGACTAAGTCGGTGGGAGTGGGCACTTATCCTTGGGGCGTTGCGGTCAAGCCATGAGTTTACAAACTGCATTATCTATCGAAAAATTAAGTTTCTCTTATGGTGGTAAAAAGGCCTTGGATCAGCTTGGCTTTACCATTAACTCTGGTGAATGCACACTCTTATTAGGGCCCAATGGAGCCGGTAAAAGTACCTTATTCTCTTTAATCACCCGTCTATATGACAGTCACGAAGGCCAAATTGAATTATGTGGCTTTAATGTTAAACAACAAACTCGCCAAGCGTTAGCCAAGTTGGGGGTGGTGTTTCAACAAACTACCCTGGACATGGACTTATCGGTCATGCAGAACCTACGTTATCACACGTCGTTACATGGACTGGGGCGTAAAGTGGCATTGCAACGTATTCAACAGGAATTAGAACGCCTGAATATGTATGAGCGGCGCTTTGAGAAAATACGGCAATTAAATGGTGGACACAGGCGGCGAGTTGAGATTGCTCGCGCGTTATTGCATAAGCCCGCTTTATTGTTACTCGATGAGCCGACCGTGGGTTTAGATGTGCCGAGTCGTTTAGCGATTGTTGAATATGTTCATCAATTGGTCGCTGAAGAAAAGTTAGCGGTACTCTGGGCGAGTCATTTGATTGATGAAATCTATCCTGAGGATCATTTAATCGTCCTGCATAAAGGCCAAATCAAAGCCAAAGGCACCGTGGATGAGGTCTTACTGAACACTGGGACTACATCGATAAAAGATGCATTTTACAGCTTAACACAAGGAGAGCAGGCATGAGTTTTTTGCATTATTGGCGAGCGATGTGGGGTATTGTGGGTCGTGAGTTATGGCGTTTTGTGACTCAGCGGGAACGTTTTATCTCAGCCTTAGTCAGGCCATTGGTTTGGTTGTTTGTGTTCGCAGCAGGCTTTAGAGCGGCCTTAGGACTAGCCATTACGCCGCCTTACGAAACCTATATTCTTTATGAAGTTTACATCACGCCGGGTCTGATTGGCATGATCCAATTGTTCAATGGAATGCAGAGCTCTTTATCGATGGTCTATGATCGAGAAATGGGCAGTATGCGCATCTTGATGGTCTGTCCTTTGCCGCGCTGGTTCTTATTACTCAGTAAGTTGTTGGCAGGGACTGGGGTGTCTATTCTACAGGTCTATGTGTTTTTAGCCATTGCCTGGTTTTATGATATTCATGCGCCTTGGCAAGGGTATCTTTGGATTATGCCAACCTTGTTACTGTCTGGCTTAATGCTGGGAGCTTTAGGTTTATTGCTGTCGTCCTTTATCAAGCAATTAGAAAACTTTGCGGGGGTGATGAACTTTGTTATCTTCCCGATGTTTTTTATGTCCACAGCACTGTATCCTTTGTGGAAAATGAGAGAATCCAGTGTCTTTCTCAGTAAACTGGCAGAATATAATCCTTTTTCACAAGCCGTTGAGATGATTCGATTTGCTCTATATGGGCAGTTTGATCAACAGGCGTTTATTTATACCTTAGCGGCTTTCCTGATTTTTATGGCAGCGGCGATTATTGGTTATAATCCATCCAAGGGAATGATGGTAAAGAAGGGCGGAGCAGCATAAAAACGACTATAAAAATGTGTACTAAGCACTTGAAAAGTTTTGTGATTATGGTAAGTTTACCGTTCAACTAGGTATATGTGTAATAATTCACCTGCTTTTAAGTAAAAACAGACTGGGTTATAGGTTAATCTATTGCTTGACGGCCTATTTTTAATTAAGCAATGATCCATAAAATAATAATTAAGACTACAAGACTATGAGTGAGGATGAGAAATGAGTACTGAAGATAACGTAAATCAAGCAGAAGCTGTACAAGCAGAAACGGCTGCCCCTGTTGAGCCTGCGGCCACTGTAGCAGCGGCAGCAGTTGCCGCACCGGAGGCAGGCAGTAACTTGGCGGGTTCATTTTTAAGTTTAAAAGAGACCAACCCCAAATTATTTTTCGGGGGTATTGGTGGTGTAGTGGTTCTTCTTCTTTTAGTGTTTGGACTGGGTGGTAGTGATGAAAAGCCCCCACTGAATGGCCCTGTTCTTAAAGATCTTGCAATTGGACAGACGTATACATTAAAGAGCGCTAATGCTTATGATGCTTCTGCAACCGTGCGTTTAGTTTCAACACCAGGCGCTATAGCGGCTTATGATGATACTGAAGAAGCCGATAGAAACGGTGCTTGTCAGCATTTAGCACAAGGTACGCCGGTTACTGTGCTTGAGTTTGCTGATGCTTATGGGAAACAAAAATCCTACTCTAAAGTTAGAATTGAAGATGGTTCGTGTAAAGGCAATGAGGGTTGGGCATTATCAATTGATGTTCAATAAAAATAAAGTTTGACAGTATTTTAAAATTATATATAATAGGCAAATAAATTCAGTGCGGGAATAGCTCAGTGGTAGAGCACAACCTTGCCAAGGTTGGGGTCGCGAGTTCGAATCTCGTTTCCCGCTCCAATTATTTAAAATAAAAGCCGCGGACTATCGCGGCTTTTTTATTTAACCGATATGGCTGCGTAGCAAAACGGTTATGCAGTGGCCTGCAAAGCCATCTACGGCGGTTCGACTCCGCCCGCAGCCTCCACGGGTAGATTTAGCAAGAACCAACGAAGTACAAAAACCCGCAAGTCATAAGGCTTAGGAATGTGCCTAAATTAATTTAGGCAAGTTCAGGCATCCTTCATAGCGGCCTAAAAGTAGTTGACACTTTTGATGTCAATAAAAAATTAACAACAAGCTACCGTAGCCATTAAAAAACGGCCAGTGACTTTAAAGATAAACGGC
>Ga0118677_10001276_pt1 | contig 54000 bp, 47 predicted proteins | sample AliMusrvi5mmetaG_FD_86154 | JGI IMG/M metagenome (GOLD analysis project Ga0118677, IMG submission 86154) | reverse complement strand
GCGACCACGCCCCTCTGCACGGTCCCTATCCACTTTCCGCGCGGGTCCCGATCGCGCTCTCCCCGCGATGATCTCGAAATCACACTCCCCCGATTTCCCGCTTTTATTCCGGCGCTCAACACCAGGTGCAAGGAAGTCTTGCCCCCGCAAACCTTGTCATTGGCCAGTTCAGGATTGGCTTTGAGCAGAGCCTTGACCTTTGCGAGGTCGCCTTTGGCAGCCGCGTCATGAATCTCGCCGCAGAAGGCGAAGCTGCTCAATGCAAGCGTCACGAGCGCGATGCAGAGGGACACACAGTGGAGGTTGAAACGGGGGATGCGCATTTTCATTCGCGCTGGATACCAAAACGGGGATTGGTGGTCGAGTGGAAATTTCTTGCACGAAGGAGATTGATCTGCTGTTGGTATCCTCTCAATCATGAACATCACAATCCACAAGAACGGGGAGCAACTCGGGCCGTTCACCGAATTGCAGGTCGCCGAAATGTTGAAATCTGGCCAGCTTGCACCAGAAGATCTGGCATGGACCGAGGGCATGGATGAATGGAAACCATTGTCATCATTCGAGAACCTGCCACCCCTGCCTGCCCCTCCTTCTCCGTTGGCGGCGCAAGCCACACCACCTTCTGCTGTCAAAAAGACTAAACCTCTCGCCAGATGGTCTCTTATCCTCGGGATTATCTTCCTTGCTGGATGTGGAATCGTCCTGCTACTTGTCTCACTTCTTCATACTCAGGCAACTCAAAAGACAGAAAAGTGCAAGGCGACAATTTACATCACCTGCGATAACGCATATTCACTATGGCTTAATGGAATAGAATTAGGTTTGGGAGCCGATTTAGGTGTTCTGTATTCTTACCCGGTTGAGATAGGGAACGGCGATATTCTTGCAATTAAAGGATATGATTGGGAGCAAGGCAATCACTCGGCAGCACTGTATTGTTGCATTGTGTTAGACAAAGATAACCGCTGGTTTGCAACGGATACCGATTGGCACTGTTCTATCTCCAAAATCAATGCAACCTGGCCAATGACAAATAATCAATTTGAATCGCCTGTGAAGGTATCGAAAGAAAATGTTTGGGCGCGTTTCCCGGGTTTTGTCGCGGGCTTCAAAAGCAAGAATCCAAACCTGCATGGAGATGGGATCTGGAGCGGAGTTAATAGCAAGAATGCTTATTTCAAAGAGATAATAGACCTGAGCAAATTCAAGTCGCAACAAGGGAATTGAAGGCAGGAAGCCGGGAATTGATGCTGATAAAATCCAGCAATCGGCCATAGCCCGTGCCAACCGTAAACAATCCTTGAACTGCCCAGCGGGGAAGGTGTGGAGGATAAATTGCCAGACTCTCTGTGCGCTAGTAGGCGGTCACGCCGGACATTGGGAACCGGTTTCCGCCGAGGAAATAACCCAAATCAGGTAAGAAAAAGGAGCGGAGAACGGCTTCCCATGAGACTTCGAGCCAGAGGGCATCATCGAGGGAATATCGAGGACGAAATTCTTTCAGAATGGAAAGCCCGGTCTCGGTCGCTTCGCTCCCTGCGTTGCAACCGCTACATGCCCGTCGGAGCCAGGCGCAATGTCGAGGAACACGGAAAACCAGCGCGATAGCGCCTCGTGACGAAGGGAAAGTCGAATGTTTGGCCGGGAAGGCAACCGGAGCGAAGCGGAGCAACGTGTTTCTCCAGACCAGAGGTTACGCGCGGATGAGGAAATAAATATACATATTGACGAAACAATACGCGGAATGTATATACGCTGCCATGTTTTCCAGAGCATTGCAGAGCACGATCGAGCGGTTTGGGAAGTCGTTTCCGGTGGTTGCGGTGACGGGTCCGAGACAATCGGGGAAGACGACATTGGTTCGGAAGATGTTTGCGGACCGGGCGTATGTGAGCTTGGAAGATCCCTCGGAGCGTGCGTTTGCGCTGGAAGACCCGAAAGGTTTTCTTGCGCGTTTTGTGAAGGGGGCTGTTTTTGATGAGGCGCAGCGATGGCCGGACTTGTTTTCTTTTCTGCAGGGGCTGGTCGATGAGGACAGAACTCCCGGACGGTTTATTCTCACAGGATCGCAGCAATTCGGATTGCTGGCGGGAATCACCCAGTCGCTGGCCGGTCGGGTTGGCATGACACGTCTCCTGCCGTTGTCGCTGGCGGAGATTCCGGCCGGGAAGGTGGGCACGTTGGATGAGTGGATATTGCGCGGGGGCTACCCGGCATTGTATGATGGCGCGCGAAACGCGGGGGATTGGTTTGCGAGCTACGTTGCGACGTATGTGGAGCGCGATGTCCGCCAGGTGCTCAATGTTCAGGATCTGGCAACGTTTCAGAGATTTGTGCGTTTGTGCGCAGGAAGGACCGGACAGTTGCTCAACTTGAACGCCCTGGCCGGAGAAGCCGGAATTTCGCATACGACAGCGAGGGCGTGGATGTCGGTCTTGGAATCCAGCGATCTCGTTCATCTCCTCCCGCCGTATCACCAGAATTTTGGAAAGCGTCTGGTCAAATCTCCGAAGCTCTATTTCCTGGATGCCGGTCTTGCCAGTTGGCTGCTGGGAATCCGGACTGTTGAGACGCTGGAGACCCATCCCTCCCGCGGGGCGTTGTTCGAAACCCTGATCGTGAGCGAGTTCTTGAAGGCGCGGTATAACAAAGGGCTGCCCTCCGATCTCTATTTTTGGCGGGACAACAACGGGCTGGAGGCGGATCTGATCTTCGAAACCGGTGGCTCCCTGCAAATGGTCGAGATCAAATCCGGGCAAACGCTCACGAGCGATTACGTCCGCGCCGGGAAAAAAGCCGCCAGTTTCGCAAAGGACCAGTCCCTGATGCCGTGCCTGGTTTACGGAGGGGGGGATTCGTATGAGCGCAATGGCGTTCGGGTGGTTGGATGGAGGCAGGTGAGTGCGATTCTCTGAGAGGCATTCCGGTACGACGCAGGCGTCGTCGCCGTGATGTGCTCAATAAGCGGATTTCGGCGGGCGCAGCACTTCGATGATCGTCCGCCAGATCACGCGGATGTCCAGCGGCAGGGACCACGTTTCGATGTATTCGATGTCGCACTCGACCCGCTTGACGATGTGGTCCTTGGTCATCGCCTCGCCCCGGTAGCCGCGGATTTGCGCCAGCCCGCTCAGGCCGGGTTTGACGAAGTGGCGGATCCGGTAGGCGGACATGGCTTCCTCGAAGATTTCGTCGTGTTCCGGCATGTGCGGGCGCGGGCCGACGATGCTCATCTGGCCCGAGAGGACATTGAAAAACTGGGGGAACTCGTCGAGGCTGTATTTTCTCAGCCACCTTCCCGCCGGGAAGATCCGGCCGTCATTCGATGTCACCTGTTCCGAGGAGTCGCACTGGTCGGCATACATCGTGCGGAACTTGAAAATGATGAACGGGTTGTTGTGGAGCCCCGACCGCCTCTGCTTGAAGAACAGCGGGCCGGGGGCCTGCAGCTTTTGCAGGATCCGCACCAGCAGGACCAACGGCGGCAAGATGAACACCACAACGGCGAGGCTGAAGCAGATGTCGAACCCCCGCTTGACCAGCCGGTTGATCACGTTCTGGAGCGGTTCCTCGCGGAGCTCGATCAGGTCGATGTTGTCGCACCGGAAGAACGAAAGCCGCCTCTGCAGAAAGACATCAAGGTCGTTCACCAGCGAAACCCTGCAACCGCGCGCTTCCGCCTGCCGCAACCACCCCGCCAGCCACCGGCGGTCCCTCGGGCTGCCCACGATGAAGATGTTCCCGATTTCATAGGTGTCTAAAACTTCCTCCAGATCGTCCGGCCCCCCCAGCTTCTTGATCCCCCAAGGCAGCTCCTCCGCCGGCGCCTCCGTCAGCATCCCCGCAGTTTCCATCCCGAACAATTTCGCCTTCGACAGGAGGGACTCGACTTTTTGCAGTTCTCCCGGCTGTCCGATGAGCAGGAGCTTCTGGCTTTGGTGGTGCAGAAATCTCCTCAGGATGTTCAGCGCGAAATAGCGGTTGATCACCACCAGCACGACGTAGGTCAGCGGAATATACGTGAAGAGGAACAAGCGGGAGATCGCGTCGTCCCGCATCAGAAACGCGAACATGAACGTGATCGCCGTCGCAAAAACCATGTGCGGCCAAATGAAGCGGTGGCTCTCCATGATCCCCGAGGTCACCGAAAAAATATCGTGCTGCTTCGAGCTCAGAAACGAGAGCTGGAAACCCAGCGTGATCGCCAGAAAATACTCGAAATACGTCGAAAATCCCATCAGGGAAAACCCCGGAATCAGATTGTCCAAAACCAGAAAATACCCCCAATACAATACGCTCATCACCAGCGTGACGCCGATTTGGTATGTCTGGATCAAACCAAGCTCACGGTGCTGGAACATGGGAAATTTTCGCTTTCAAAACAAGTTGCTGGGAGATGTTAACAACTCCGGCTGAAATCTCAAGCACTCGTTTTTTTCATCCGGTTGCATTATTGGCTTGCAGCCGGTTATGGATTTCGCATAATCTGCGTAGCATTCCTCGATGGCTTTTATGAACTCGCAGAAAGATCCGGATTCCTTTTCGCAAGAAGGTCTGGGCGCATCCGCTGGGGACCCGGAAGAAGGGGGAGCCAAAAAGCGGCTCAGTGCGGAGCAAAGATTAGCGGTGCTGCAAGCGGAGCTGGAGCGGGCGAGATCCCGCGAGGATTTTCTGCGGTTGCAGATCGAGGAGACGCGGAACAAAGCGGGGCAGGCGTTTGCCTTTCAAGTGGAGTTGGCGCAGCAGCAGGAGGAGACGCTGGAGACGCTTCATGCCAGGGAAAAATCTTTGTCGTCGGAGCTGGAGGCGGCGAGGAAGGAGGCGGCGCGCGTCGAGGTGTTGGCCGGACAACTGGACGGGCAAAAAGCCGAGATGGAAGCCCTGTTGAAGCAGAAGGAGGAGTTGGCGCTCCACTTGGAGGAAGCGCATGTCGAGACCGCGCTCGCGCAATCCTACCAGGCCGAAGCCAAGGAGCATCTGGCCCGGCTTCAGGAAGCCGAGAAACGGGAGCAGGCCCTCCAGGACGAGCTTGCGGCGGCGAAAAAGTTCGAAGATCTGGCGCGTTCGCTCGAGAGCCGGTTGGCCAAACAGCGCGCCGAGCTGAAGTGGGGGCATTCCTCGCGGGTCTGGGCCCGCAAACTGCAAGAGGAACTGGAGGAACAGCATGCCGAACTCCTCGTTTCCAAGGAACGCGAAAAGACGCTTGCCGACCGGTTGGAGTCCGCGGAATACCAGTTCAAGCTGGTCGAGACGCTCCAAGGCGAACTGGTCGGGCAGAGGACGGAGATCGAGGAGATGCGCGTGCGGGAGGAAGCCCTCTCCGAGGAACTCGCCGCATCGCGGCAGCCCGGGCATTCCGAAAAATTCTTGGAAGAGCTGGCCGGATACCGGGAGGCGATGGAGGCGCTGCGCGAGCGCGAACACCACCTGGCATCCGAACTCGAAAATGCGCGCGCCCTTGCCGGGCAATCGGAGAAGCTCCGGGCAGAACTCGGCGCGCAGCGGACGGTCGTCGAGGCCCTGCGCCGCCGCGAGGGCTTCTTGGTTTCCGAGTTGGAAGCGGCAAATGCCCGCGCCACCCGCGCGGAGAGCCTTCAAAAGCAGCTCGAACAGCAACAAGCGTTGATCGCGGCGCGGCGCGGGCGGGAAAACGAGCTGCTCTCCGAGATCGAATCCGCCCGTGGCCAGGCCCACCATTCCGAGACCCTTCGCGACCAAATCGCGTCCCAGCGCGTGGAATTGGAGACCTTCCGCCAGCGGGAGGCCACGCTCGTCGCGGAGCTCGAGTCGGCGCATGCTGAAGGGGCGGAAGCCCGGAAGCTGCGGGACGAACTGGCCTCGGTCCGCGACCGGGAGACCTTGCTTCTCACCGAGCTGGAATCCGCGCGGGCGGAAGGGGCGGAAACCCGGGTTCTGCGAGATGAGCTGGCCTCGGTCCGCGAGCGGGAGACGGCGCTGATTGCCGATCTTGAGTCGGCCCGGGTTGATGGGGCCGAAGCCCGGAAGCTGCGGGACGAGCTGGCCTCGGTCCGCGCCGAGGCGGAGGTCCTGCGCGCCCGCGAGCAGGCGCTTCAAAGAGAATTGAACGTGGCCCAGGCCCATTTGGGATTGCTGGACCAGTTGCAGCAGGAGCTCGCCGGGCAGAAACTGGCCCTCGCCGGGCTCCGGAAGCGCGAGGCGGATCTTCTCCAGGAACTCGAGGCCGCCAAGAACGAGGGCGGCCGGGCCGAGAAGTTGAACCAAGACCTGCTCCTCCAGCGCACCGCCCTCCAGGCGCTCCAAGAGCGGGAAAAATCCCTGCTCGCCGAACTCGAAGACGCCCGCTCGCAGGGGCGCGATGCCGAGGAGCTTCGCCGGGAAATCGCTGCACGCCGGATGGATTTGGAGGCGCTGCGCCAGAAGGAAAACTCGCTGGCCTCGGAACTCGACGCGGCCCGCCGTGACGCCGCGCGCCCCGAGTCTCTCCAGGCGGAGATCGCCGCGCAGAGCGCCTCGTTGGAAAAGCTTCGCGGCAGCGAGAAACTGCTCGCCGCCCAGCTCGAGGAGGCCAGAAACGAAGCGGCCCTCGCCGATTCCCTGAAGGTCCGTCTCGCCTCTCACGAGCGCACGCTCGAAGAATTCCGCAGGTCGGAAGATTCGCTGCGGTCGAGGATCGCCGAGATCGAAGCCGACTCGGCGCGGGCATTGAAGGAAAGCCTCGACCGTTACCGCTCGGAACTCGACGAAGCCCGGAAACAGAACCAAAAGCTGTCGCGCCAGCTTTCCGATGCGGCGCGAGCTCTCGATGAGGCGAGAAGCGCCCGGCCCGCCGCAGGAAAAACCCTGGTCTTCGCATCGGCCGTGATCGTGTGCGCGCTCGTGGTGCTCGCGGTCCGCCTTGCTCCCCCAAAATCCACGGAAGAAGCCGTGAGGACGAATGCGGAGTTGCTCGACCGGCTCAAGGAACAGAACACCAAGCTCGCCGGCCAGCTCAACGACACGCTCCTTCGCCTCCAGACTGCGAAGGACACCGAGCTGACGCTCGACCGCAACCGCAGCTTGGCCGAACGGCTCGATACCGCCGAGGCAAAGGCGATGGAACTGGAAAAAGACCAGCCGGTGAAACTCGCCCTGATCACGCAGCTCCAATCCGATCTCGACCTCGCCAACGACAAGATCTCCAAGCTGTTCACCGAGCTCGCCAGTCGGGACATGAAAATCCTGGAGCTCGAGAAGCTCCTCGGAGACGCGGGCGCGCAGGCTTTTCAGCTGACTCTTCCTCCGCCCCTTTCGCTGAACGAAGTGGCCCCCGTGTTCCTCAACAACGCGGAGCCGTCCGCCGTGCTGAGCTCGTCGGCCCTGCCGGCCGGAGAATCGCTGCAAGCTGTCCAGGCCAAGGCGGAAAAAGAATTCCAGTCGAAAAACTTCGAGGCGGCCGAGAAGCTCTACCAGCAGGTCGCCGAGGCGGCCCCGACCAACGGCCTGGCCTGGTCGAACCTCGCGGCCGTGCAGCTCGAACTCGGGAAGCTCAGCCTCGCGGAACAATCCATCCGCAACGCGATCACGATCAGCCCGGATGACGCCTTCTCGCACACGACCCTGGGAATTATCCTGCTGCGGACCGGCCAGGTGGATGCCGCGATGAAATCCCTCCTGACCGCGATCAACCTCGATCCCAGCGATCCCTCGGCCTTCAACTATCTGGGCGTCGCTTTCGAGCAGAAAGGGAACCGGGAGCGCGCGGTCCAAGAAATTGAAAAAGCCCTGAAACTCTCCCCGACCTACGCCGAGGCGCACTTCAACCTCGCGGTCCTGCAATCAACCGGAGACGCCCTGACGAAACAAAGCGCGAAAAAGCACTACGCCAAAGCCCTCGAACTCGGGGCCAAGCCGGACCCCCAGCTCGAGAAATTGCTGAAGTAGCCCTCAGAACCCCATTCCCATCGACATGCCGCTGATGTTGCTCGTGTAGTTGCTGCCTTGCGTGCTTCCGAGCCGCTGCTGGAGATTGTCGAAAAGGCTGAGATTCACCTCGTTGCTCAGCATGTAGGAGAGGGCCAGGTTGGCCTGGGTGTAATTGTAGGTGCCGGCATTCTGGCCGTTCGTGGCGACGTTTTCGACCCGGCCGACACCCAGGCCTGCCTGGAAATTCGCGGCGCGGGTGATGCGCCAGGACACGGAGCTTTGCAAGCCGGTGGTGATTTGTTGCGTGCCCGCACTGAAGGCATTCATGTCCACATTCCGGAAAAGCTGCATGGTGACGTAGGTTTTCGACGAGGGATTGTAGGTGAGGGAAAGATTCATCACCGTGGTGACGGCGGAGTAGGATCCGGCACCCGACGAACCAGACTGGCGGAACTGGAGCCCTCCCTCGCCGCGGAAAACGAGTTTCGAGGTCGGGTTGTAGAGCAGGCGCAGAAGGAATGATTCCGATGTGCTCATCCCCCCGCTGTAAGCAGAATACCCCAAAGCAATGGCGGCCCCGGCTGTCGTTTTCCGGGAAAATTTGTAGTCGAGCGATGCGGTGAGCGTTGCCTGGAGCTGCTTTCCGCCGGAACTCGAATCGGTGATGGCTCCGTCGAAGCTGAAAAGGGCCTCGATCTTTTTCGTGAGCGCGTAGCCCGCGAAGAGGCGGGCATAAACCGCCTTTTGCTGGGCCTGCCCCTGGCTGTTGAGGAAGAGCCCGCTCTGGGCCAAATAGCTGGCGTCGAGCCCGACGCGGAGTTTCGTCCAGCGGTATCGCGAGCTGAACGCGAACGTCTGGTTGACCGAGTTGTTCTGCGTGTATGTGGCATACCGGACGATGCTGGGCGACCACAGGAACTGGACGCTCCCCTTTTTTCCTGTTTCCAAATAGAACGTGGGCTGCAGCGTCATGATGATGTCGCCCTTGGTGTTGCTGGGCGTGCCGAAGACGTTGTTGTTGTAGGCGGCGGAGGCATCGATCTCGACCCCGTAGCGGACCCGGGTGTTGCCGATGGGAAAGGAACGCTTCGCGCCCAGAAAGGATGGCGGCCCAATGGTCCCGAGCGGACGCCGTTGCAGCGAGGGGGCGAGAATGTCCGCTGGCAGGCCGGTCATCGTGGGGCCGAAGGTATCCGGCATTTGCAGCATGGGCAGCCCCTGGTTCGGCGAGACCGGCAGAGCCGCCTCGATTCCGCCCTGGAGAGGGGGGGCGGCGAGATCGGGGGTGCTGAGGTTTGCTTCCAGAGGTTTCATGTATGCGGAACCGCCGCCGCTTCCGGCCGCTCCGGCGGTGGGCCGTCCTTGGTAAAGCTCGTTCGCGTCAACGATCGGCGGGCCGAAGTCCGGCTCCTTCGCCAGTTTGAGCGACTCCAACCCGTCGAGGACATTCGGGGCGTTTTGCGGCTTGGCGGCGTCTCCTTGTGAAGCACCCGCCTGGGCCGATGAAGGGCTGTCCGTCGCAGGCCCCGCCGGAGCAGCAGGAGGGGATTGTGCCGGGGCGGATTCGGAAAACGAAAACCAGACGAGGAACGCGGCCGCGGCCAGCAGGGGGGATCGCATGCCCCTGGGCCGGATGCCAACCTCGGGTGAAGGGGAGGTTGTGCCAACCGCCCGGCCTGCGATCAGGGGGGTGGCACAACTTCCCCGACAACGAAACCGCAGTTGAAAAGCCCGCTGTGTGCGTGCATCCATGGCGGTGATCAGGGGGCTTTGCGCCAGGTTTCGGCGGCGTGAAGCATCTTGCTGCTGGCCTCGTCCACGGTGAGGCCGGCCCGGACAAGCCGCTTGAGCAATTCCTGGAACATGCGGTTCCGCTCTTGGCCGGCCGCCGAAGCGTCGTGGCGGGTGTCGAAGGAAAGCTCGTTGCGCCAGACTTTGAGTGTCAGAAGGAGCTGCTGCCGCGCCTGCTCGTGGGTCATTCCTGAGGCTTTGAGCAGGGTGACCAGCTCGCCGAAGAGCTTCCGGCGCGCGGCCCCTTCCGACGAGGTATCCCGCTGGCTGGACAGCGTGGGAACAAAGACGCACCCGCAGGTGCATTTCCGTTTCAAATTTCTCACCGATCCCACCAGGCTCCCCCCTTCCTCGGAGGTCTCGGCCAAACACTCCGAAAGGCTGGCGTAGGATTTGCCGCAGGCCGGGCAGACAATTCCCGCCACCACGGTCGAAGCATCCGGCTGGTCGGGCTCCAGGCCGGCCAACGGGCTGTGGAACGGCCTCGGCGCAAAGTTCAGGACGACGCCGGAGATCCGCGCGGCGGAACGCTTGAGGAGCTCCAGCGCGCGCAGAGAGGCGGCCTTCGGGGTTTTCCCCGACCGGATCACGAGGCAGACAAACGGGAAGAGGCGGGCGAATGAAAGCGTGTCGCTCACGATCGCCACGGGGGCCGAATCCACGACGATCTTGTCGTAGAGCGGTTTGGCTTCGGTCAGGAAATCCAACATCCCCTGCCGGGTGATCGTTTCCGCGGGGAACGGGCATGGGGTCCCGGCCGTGACGATGTCCAGGTTGGACAGCGAGGTCGAGCGGATGATGCTCGGAAGCCCGCACTCTCTTTGCAGGAAGTTCGAGAGGCCCTCCCGGCCGCCGTTTCCAAAGACGATCCTTTCCAGCGACGGCTGCCGCAGATCGGCGTCCACCAGCAGCGTCCGCTGCCCGGCCTGCCCCATGGCCACGGCCAGGTTGACGGCGCAGAACGACTTGCCTTCGTCCTCCATGGCGCTCGCGATCAGGATGAAATTCCCCGCTTCCTCCTCTTCGATCACCCGCAGGGCTGCGCGCAGCGAGCGGACCCCCTCCGCCGTGCTGGAGAATTTGTCCGACATGGCCGGACAATTTTCCCACGAGGCGCCTGCCGGACCGTGCGGGGCGGCGTCTTTTGGAGGGACGTGCTCGGGGATGGCGCTGAGCACCGAGAGGCCGAGAAACTTCTCTGCTTCCTCGGGCGATTTGATGCTGGAATCCAACTGCATCAGGAGGAAGATCAAACCGAACCCCAGGCCGAGCGAAACCACCAGGCAGGTCGCGAAGGATTTGAGCGCCTTCGATCCGGCTGGAACTCCAGGGCCTGCCGGGTTGACAATCTGCAGGAGCACCGGCTGGCTGCGGGATTGGGAGAGTTCCTCGCTCAAGCGCTTGAGGGCGGCCTCGTAGGCCATGCGGTCGGCGTCGATCTGCCTCTGCAAAACGCGGGATGGAACGGAAAGATCGCGGACCTGGATCACCTTCTCTTCCTGCAACGCTTGCTCCTTGAGCAGGCCTTCCTCATTTTTTTTTGCACCCGCGAGCGCCACCTCGACCTGCTTGGGCGCCGAAAGGATCGCCGCGAGAAGGGCGGACTGCAATTCTTTCAGCTCCGATTGGGCCTGCCTCATGTAGGGGTTGTCCTCGCGGTAGCGGAGCGCCAGCTTGGCCAGCTTGTTGTTGCTGTCCGCGATCTGGGCGTTCAGAGAGACAACCGACGGCATTCTCTGGATGCTTTCGATTTTGAGCAGCTTCTCGGGATCGTTCTGGCAGCCTTGGATTTGGGCCAGGTCGCTTTCGATCCTCAACCTCTCGGTTTTGGCCTGCGTGCTGCGCGAGTCGATGACCTTGAGCTGATCGGCGACGATGTTCATGTTGCTGTCGATCGAGACGTTCCTCAGGGTGCGCGTGTAGGTATTGAGCTTCTCTTCGGAAGTCAGCAGGTTTTCCTGCATCTTTTTCACCTCGTCCTTGAGGTAGCGGATATTGACGCCCACGGCCGAGATCCTCTGGTCGCGGTCGTATTCGATCCCCTGCTCGACGATCGTGTTGCAGATCCGCTGGGCCATGACGGGATCCGGGTTGGAAAAGGAAACCTGGATCAGCCGCGTGTCCGGGACGAGCAGGACCTTGCAATCCCTCATCAGGTAACCCGCGATCGCGTCGTCTTTGAGTTTTCCGATGGGCGAACCGCCCAACGTGAGGCCGTCGAGCCCGGCGGACTTGATCTCCTGCACGACCCGTTTGAGGAGCATCGGGCTGACGAAACTCTTCTCGATCGTCTTGAGGTCTTCGGGCGCTGTGGCCCCTTCCACCGTGAGCGGGTTGCCGCTGAGCGAAATCGCGGAGGTCGAGGCGCGGCGCTCGACTTTGATCTCGCAGGTCGCAAGGAATTCGGGCGAGGCGCTCTTGACCAAGTAGAGCCCGACCCCGAGGCCCAAGAGAAGAAACGCGGCGGGGATCCACCAGAGCCGCAGCGAGGTGCGCAGAAAGCCTGCGAAGTCGAATGCCGGCGATCCTCCCCCGCTGGAGAAAAGATCGCCGGAGTCCGGATCCTTGGTGGCCATTTAAAACAAAGTTTCCTTGACGTAAATCGTATCGCCTTCCTGGATCAGGAAGTCCGACGCCGAGGGGCTCATCGCGTTGAGCTTGATCTTTTGTGTGCCTTCGCCGTTGCGGCGGGTGATCACGACATTTCTGATATCGCCGGTGTCGGTGTTGCCGCCGGCCATGGCGATCGCCTGCGGGAGGGTGAGTTGCTCCTCTCCGGGAATGACGAGAGCCCCCGGGCTGCGGACCTGCCCCCACACGGTGAACCGCCGCGGGGCGTAGGACTCGACCGAGATGTTGACCTGCGGGTTGACAAGCTGCTTCTGGTCGAGCTGCGACGCGATTTTTTTCGCGGCGTCGTTGATCGTCTGCCCGGCCACCACCACCCGGCCGATGAGCCCGACCGAAATCGTTCCATCTCCGAGAATCCTCTGGTGGGTGGTCATGTAGGGCTCTTGAAAAACTTCCAGGAGGACGACATCGCCGACACGTAGCCGATAGACGGTGTTGCTTGATGCGGCGGGCTCCGACGGGACGTACCTGCCCCCTCCGCTCTGGCAGCCCGGCAACAAAGCCATGCAGACAACCGCAGCCACCCACCCGCAAACGCGCATCGGGTAAAGGAAAGAAGCGCGGGGGTGGTTTCTTTTGGAAAGCATTATGAAGCGTTGGTCACGCTGCGGTGCAGGCTTCGGATCCATAGCATTGACAGGCAAGGATCTTAGACTCATCAAAAGGGGAATGAAAGGATTTTCTCTGTTTCTGAGACGCTGGCTGCCCGTCGGGTTGTGGGCGGGATTCGTGCTGTATGCGTCGACCAGTGTCGGATCCGGAGACAACACCGCCCTCGTGTTGAGGCCGTTTCTGAAATGGATCTGGCCGGACTTCGGGCTCTCCTCTCTTTCTGAAATCAATTTCCTGGTCCGCAAGACCGCCCATGTGGTGCAGTTCGTGGTCTATGCCGCCCTGCTCTGGAGGGGGCTGCGTCTGCCTCCCGCCCTCGCGGTCAGAACCCGGGTCGCCGTGGCATGGGTTCTCGGATCGTCCGCCGCCCTGGGCTTTCTCAGCGAGGGCATCCAGCTGTTTTTTCCGCAACGGAGCGCCCAGCTCGCCGATGTCGGGCTCGATTTCGCGGGCGCCGTGATCGGGGCCGCTTTCGTCCTCGCCGCCAGAGCTCTGCCAGGCAGGCACCGCCCATCGAAAATTCCCCCGCACGCACCCGAGGAATGCAGGCGGAAAAAAATTCTCATCACCTCCGACCTCCATCTGGACACCGCCGCGGACGGCGGCCGCAGAATTCTTGACGAGGTGAAATCCCGGTTTTTGCAATCGGACGCCAGCATGCTTTTGGTGGCCGGAGATTTCGGGGTGGCGGATCGTGCGGAGGAATGGATGGCCGGCCTGCGCGAAGCCGCCGGCCGGGAGGCCGAGGTGGTCATCTGCCTGGGGAACCGCGATCACTGGCTGCAAGCGGAGGCCGATGGATGCCGGAGCCCGGAGGACGTGCGCGAGAAATTCTGGCGCCCCGCGTGCGCCGCCCACCGGGTGCGCTGCCTGGATTTTGAAAATGTCAGCATGCCCGGAATCGTCCTCTGCGGCGGCTACGCCCACTACGACTTTGGCTTCAAGGATCCGGATGTCCGTTCGGGCTCAGCGCACCCGACATCGGCGGATTATCAAAAAGGGAGTTTCGGCGGCCTGGTTTATCCTGACATGGACAAGATCCCCGGGATCACCCACGCGGAGGAGGCGGCACGGCAGACCAAGGCGATCTCCCGCAGGCTTTCCGCGGCCTGCGACGAGGGAAAGCCCGTGCTCTTTGCCTCCCACACGATCCCGTTCGTCTCCCTCAATGCCCGTGAAGGGACGCGCGGATCCCCCCAGCGGTTCTTCGACGCGTATTCTGGAAACAGCGCCATCGGCAGCTTGCTTTCCGCCATGGCCTCCTCCGTCGCCCTTGCCGTCTCCGGCCACACCCACCGCCGGACCCCGGTTCTGCGCATCCACGGGATTCCGTGCGTGAACACGGGCAGCGGGCCAGATCGGCTCCGCTTTCTCCTCTTCGACCTAAACACCCTTTCGGTTGCCCCGCTCGACCAGGAGTTGGATGCGGCGGGTTGCGTCGGTTGCGCATAAAAATGCACCAGGTTGCAAAATTTTTCTTGCGCTGCGAAAATATTCCGTATAATTGTTGTTCATGGTCGTTGCCGAAGCCAAATCTCAAATACCCATTTCCCCCATCTCGCTCTATCAGGGTTTGAAGGCAATTTGGGATACCGAGTTCCCCAAGACCTGCCCGAAGTGCGGCAGGGTTTATGGTTCATTTGAAGAGTATTTGATGGACACCCAAGCGCTGCCCCACAGCAGTGGCTTGATGGGTTACGATATCGGGGACCCGGGCCAACAGGTGGGGCTTTTTCGGAACTGCGCGTGCGGGACCACAATCATGGCGTTCTGCCATGACCGCAGAGATTTGTCCGAAAACGGGAACAAGCGCCGCCAGCTTTTCGGGGAATTGATGAACCGCCTTGTGGACACCGGGATCTCCGCTCTGGAGGCGCGTCAAAAATTGCTCTCGGCGCTCCGGACGACACCGGACGTGGAGACGTTCCGCAAGGCCGTGCAGTTGCCCCCCCAGTAATATCTGGAGGATCAGAACCACATCCCCATGATGGCCGGATCATCCCACTCGCCGGGAAATGCGTAGGGGAAAGGCGCCGGCCCCCAGTAGTAAGGGTCGTTGAAATACGGGTGCTTGTCCCATTTGTTTCCGCCGGTCTGGCCTCGCTTGGTGGCCTCGTAGTAGCCGACGGACTTGCCGAGGTAATTGACAAGCCCGGAGCCTGCGCCGGCATCGCCGAGCTTTCCGAGCTGGGAGTTCGTGAGCCGGTAGGGCGCGTGGGTGCTCTTGAGGTAGGACACGATGGCCGCATCCGGGATTTTATCCTGCACCAGACCGAGGATGTCGGAATAGCTCAAGACACGCCCGGCATGAATCTTGGCATAGGTGCGCGAGTCCACGCCGGACGCGGCCAGCCGCTGGAGCACCAGCGGAGTCGGCGCCGGACCCGAGGCGCACGAAACCAGAAACAGACAAACAGCAAGGAGGGCGGGAGCGCATTTCATGGCCCCAACCTACCCGCGCCTCCCCAGGATGCGATCAAAAATTCTAAAGGACTTTACCGGCACGGCAAGGATGGAGGTTCAACCGCCGGGAGCTGTGGCGAGGTTCGGAGTGGGGGACACGGTTGCGGCAGGAGCTTTTTCCGCGGGGATCGCCTGAAGGTCTTTCGGCGACCAGGGTTCGGTGCGCGAGGTGGTCTGCTGGCGTATCGCCCTAACATACTCCGCGGGAATTGGCGGGGCGGCATTTCCCCAGTCCGAACGGATGTATGTGAGCACGTCCGCAACTTGGTCGTCCGTGAGCATTCTCCATGTCGGCATGGCATTGTTGAAGGTGTTGCCTTTGACTTGGATCGCACCCTGGAGGCCATGGAGGACGATCTTCACCAGGTGGTTGTCGCCGTGCCAGTCCTGGCCGATCACCCATTCGCTTCCTGCCAGCGGAGGAAATTGCCTGGCGACTCCGAGGCCGGTCGCCTGGTGGCACACCTGGCAATTCTGGGTGAACACGCGCCGGCCGAGAACCGTGGGGTCCACCGGCCCCGTCTGGGACGCGACTCCTCCGCCCGCGCGCGCGCCGCGTGCCGGGTCGAAGACATCGGCGCGGAACCCCCCGCTGTTGTAGGCGAGGTAGAGCCCGGCCCAGAATATGATGGAGAAAAATCCAGCGAGGAGCCAAAGCGGGACCGGTTCGCGGCCGGCCCGGGGTTCGGCCCGCTCGCGCAGGATCGAGCCGTGGACCTCGGCGACATCCATCTCGCTGGCGCGCTCTTTTTCGTTGAAGCCATTTTTTCCTGTAGCGGAACACGGAACGTGTTTCGTCGCTGCGGTTTTCAGGTTGAAGCCCTCGCCGGGCGGCTGTGCGGGAACTGTCACGGGATTACTTTGCGGGCGGCATCGGAGATTCGGGAAGCGGGTAATTTCGCTTGAGCGAGACGAGGTAGGCCACCAGGGCTTTGGCTTCGTCGGTAGGAACCACTTCCCATCCTGCGGGCGGGGCCATCGGACCGGTCAGTCCTTGGATGGCATCGTCCGACGGCTGGCCTTGGATCTGCCGCATTTTGTAGAGGAAGCGGAACGACGGCATGATCGACCAGTCGGTGACCGGGCGGGGATCGTAGAGATGCCGGTGATGCCAGTTGGCATCGGGCTGGCGGGTGCCGGTGTTCGTCAGGTCCGGGCCGGTGCGCATCGTGCCCAAGAACACCGGCTGGGCGCGAAGATAATCGCGCGGCACCGTGCGGCGCCGGCCGAGGCCTTTTTCGATGTCTGTCGAAAGCGGGGCCGGCCGCACCTGCTGGCTGTGGCAATAGAGGCATCCGTTTGATGCATAGACCCGCTGCCCGGCCACGGCCAAGCCCGGCGAGGCCGGCGGAAAATATTCCCCGGTGTCTTCATCCGGCACCGGCTGCATGTGGCCGAGCGCGAGGTAGGGATAGGCAACGAGCCCCAGCCACGCCGAGGCGAACGCGAGCAGCACGCCGGCAAAAATCCCAGGGAGCCTGTTCATGCGGCGGCGGTCTCCGGTTTGTTGTCAGCGGGCACCGCAAAAAGTGCCGGGCCTTCCCTGCGCCGCCCGGATTTGAGGAGCATCCGAACAAAGTGGGTTGCAAAAACGATGTGCCCCGCCAGCAGCAGGAATCCTGAAATTCCCCGCACGACGCGGAACGGTGTCGCGTATTCCAGCGAGCTGCGGAACGAGACGGTCGGGTCGAATTGGGCAAGCCCTTGCAGCAGCCCGCCGATCGTGAGCGAGCCGGCCATCAGCAGGACACCGATGGCGACGAGCCAGAAATGCCAGCGGATCAGCGCCGCCGACGGCCACTCCCAGCCGACGAGCCGGGGCACGATGAAATACATGGCGCCGAACATCATCATCGAGAAAAACCCAACCATGCCGAGGTGCGAGTGGCCGATGGTGTAGTCGGTGAAGTGGGTGACCGCGCTGAGCGAGGGGACCGACATCGACCCGCCCTGGAGGCTCACCACCGTGTAGGCCATCGCCCCGAAAACCGTGAAACGCAGCGTCGGGCTCCACTTCAAAGCGTCGAAGTGGCCGCTCATCGTCATGTGGTGGTTGACCGCCACGGCCACGACCGGAACGAACATCAGGACGCTCGCCGCCACGCTCGCGCTGATCATCCACGCCGGGAACGGCCCGCCGATCAAATGGTGCATCCCGTTCCAACTCGAAAAAACCGCCAGCGACCAGAACCCGAGGATGCTCAGGTGGTAGCCATAGATCGGGCGTCCGAGGATTTTCGGGATCATGTAATACGCGCTCGCCAGCCCGATCGGGGTGAACCAGAGGCCGAGAAGGTTGTGCGCGAACCACCAGTTCACCGCCCCCTGCGCCGGGCCCCCGGCCGGCTGCCAGACCAGCAGGATGTTCGCCGTCGCATACATCCACGGAAACCACAGGAACGCCGCCAGCAGATACCACTGCGAAACATAAACGTGCCCCGGCCGCCGACACCGGAACATGATCGCCGCCCACACGCCGATGCACGCATACGCGACGAAGAGGACCGGCGTCGCGTAACCGGGAAATTCGAGCCATTCGATCGAACGGCCGTCGCCGGCAAGGATCCCCAGCATGCCCACCAGGATCCCGACATTCCAAAATAGCGCGGCGCTGACGAGAAGCTTCTGGCGCATCAAGCGGACCCTGCAGAGCCGCGCCATCAGCCAGAGCCCGGTCCCGATCCCGGCCTGCGATGCCCACCCGTAGGCCACGGCATTCAGATGGGCTGGACGGATCCGCCCGAAAGTCAAAAACGCCATCGAGTCGAGCAGCCCCGGATGCGTCATCTTCCACGCGGAGAGCAGCCCGAGCACCGACCCGACCAGCAGCCAGAAAACCGCAGCCCCGAAAAAAAGGAGGACCGGGCCCCGCGCCGAAGCATCGATTTCCGCCCGCTCGCGCGATGCCAGCGTGCCCGGAACATTTGCGGGATTGATGGATGGGAGCGCGCTCGGCGGCTTCATTTCAGGAGCTTGGGTATGTTTTGCCATGCCATCGCCAGCCCGAGGAGAAAGACGGCGAGGGCGAACGCCTTTCGGATGGCGTGCTCCGAGAGCCTGCCTTTTGCCGCGATGCCGGCCGCCATTCCGACTGTGGCCGCGCACAGGAGCCCCAGTGCCATTCTCCAGTCAAAATGCACTTGGCCGATTTGGCCCGCGAGTCCGGCCAGGGAGTTCAGGGCGATGACAGCCAGAGACGTGGCGGTGGCTTTTCGGATATCCAACCCCGCGAACCACACCAGCGCGGGCACGATCAGGAACCCGCCGCCAATGCCGAGAAACCCGGTCAACCCGCCCATGGCAGCCCCGGCGGCTGCGCACCTCAACACACTCCGTTCGCCGGAGGGTGCCGTTGTGGCGTGACGCTTCCGCAGCAGAGCGGCGCCCACGCCGATCATGATCGCCGAGAAGAACGTCAGGAGCAGCGGTTGGGAAACGAGATGCGTGAACCGCGCGCAGCCATAAGCGCCGGCCATGCCCGTGGCGGCGAAGATCAGCGCGGCGCGCAAATCGAGGTTGCCGCCGCGGTATTGCATGAGGCTGCCTGCAAGGCTTGTGCCGCCGACAACGACCAGCGACATCCCCACCGCCTCCGATGCCGGAACGCCCGCAACATAGACCAGCACCGGCAGCGTGATCATGGTGCCGCCGCTGCCGAGCAACCCCAAAACCACGCCGATCAGGCTTCCCAGTGCCAGTGCCGTGAGGGTTTCGATGTTCGCCTCAAACATTTGTCAAATCCGCGTCGCCGCGAAAAGTTTCATCAGGCATTGAGCCCGCAGACCGGGCATTGGGGATCCCGCCGGATTTTCAAGATGCGTGAGTTTCCGGCGCCGAGGTCCAAGACAAGCAACCGGTCGGCCAGCGGTTTCCCAAAGCCTCCCAGAACCTTGATGGCCTCCATGGCGGCGATGGAGCCGACGGTCGCGGCAACGGCCCCGAAGACGGGAAACTGGCGTTTCCACTGCGGCGGCTTCTCGGGATACAAGCAGGCGAGGCAGGAAGATTTTCCCGGCAGGAATGTCGTGCAGTAACCTTCCATCGCGTTCATCGCGGCCTCGACCATCGGTTTGCCGAGGTGGGCGGCGGCGCGGTTCATCGCGTAACGTTCCTCAAAAAGTGGCGCGGCATCCACCACCAGGTCCACCCCCCCGACCAGGAGCGCGGCATTCGCATCGGAAATATTCTCTGGAACCGCTTCGATCACGATGTGCGGGTTGAAGGCGCGCAGGTGCGCGGCGGCCTGTTCCACGCGCGACCGCCCGATGGCGCCGTATTCCATGAGGGTTTGCCGGTTCAGGTCCGAGGGCTTCACGTTTCCGGCATGGGCGAGCACGATCCGTCCGACCCCTGCGGCGGCCAGTTGCCACGCGGCGGCCCCGCCGACCCCGCCGGACCGCGAAACCAGCACGGAGGATGCCTTGAGCTTCCGCTGGCCGCCTTCTCCGAAGCCATCGACCGCAAATTGCCACTCGTATTTGGAACGTTCCGTGTCGGTCAGGTTCATGGGATTTCTTTTGTCACTTGGCCATTGCTCAGGATGAAAACCAGATCCGCCAGCCTCTCGGCGTCCTCGTGGTTGTGGGTGATGTGAAGGGTGGTCACGCCGGTGTGCTCGCGCACGGACTGGAGGAGCGTGATCGTAGCGGCACGGGTATCGTCGTCGAGTGCGCTCAGCGGCTCGTCGAGCAGCAGGAGCGGAGGATGGAATGCCAGGGCGCGGCCCAGGGCCACGCGCTGGGCCTCCCCCCCGCTCAGCCTCCGGGCCGGTTGGTCGAGGAGCGCTCCGATCCCGAGCAAAGCGGACAGTTCGCGGACCCGCGCGCCGATCCGCTCCCGCGTCCAGCGCCGGACCGACAGCGCGAACTCGAGGTTCTGGCGCACGGTCATGGTGGAGAAGATCGCGGCATCCTGGGGCACATAGCCGATATTCCGTCCGGCCGGGGGTTCGCCCGTGACGTCCCGTCCATCCAGCAGGATGCGGCCGCTGTGAACGGCGCGGAGGCCGCAAAGGGATTCGATGAGGGTTGTCTTCCCGCTGCCGGTCCTCCCCATGAGCACGGCATAGGAGCCGGGGGGGATGGAAAACGAGATATCTTGGAGGCTGAAGGCTCCCTGCTTGATGCACAAATTTTCGACCCTGATCATAGGACCCTTTCCCGGGATGTGCGCAGGCCGAATGCGCGGGCCATGGTGAGCACGGCGAGCGCGAACACGATCATGAGCAGCGAGACCGCGACGGCCGCCTCGATATTGCCGACGCTCAGCTCCAGAAAGACCGTGGTGGGCAGCACCTCGGTGCGCATGCGCGTGGCTCCCGCAAAAACCAGGATCGGGCCGAACTCGCCGAGCGAGCGCGCCCAAGCCAGCGTGGCGGCGGTGAGGACTCCGCGCCGGGCCTCCGGAAGTGCGACGCGCCAGAATGCCCCCGCCCGGTTGCAGCCGAGTGTCATGGCCACCTGCTCGCCGCGCGGGCTGATCTGGTCAAAGGTGACGAGCATCGTGCGGACGGCGAATGCGCAGGCCACGGCAAATTGCGCGAGAATGACCCCGGGCACGGCATAGGTGAACGGGATGAATCGCTCGATCGCTTTCCCCACCGGCATCTGAAAAAGAATCAGCAGGCTCAGGCCGATCACCAGCGGAGGCAGGACGATCGGGATGTCCATGATCGCATCCGCCAATTTTTTCCCCGGGAACGAAAACCGCGACATGAGGTAACCGGCTGGGATGGCGACCAAAAGGGACAGGACGGTCGAGGCCGTGCAGGTCATGAGGCTGAGGCGGATCGAGAACTGGATGTCCGGGCTCGCCAGGGCCTTGGCCAGAAAATGCGGCGTCGTGAACGTCAGGTCCGCCCAGATCATCCCGACAATCAGGACGACATAAGTCCCGGCCAGCAGGCCCATCCCACAAAGGAACGGCCAGTCGGCGCGGGGCCGGTGAGGAGGGGAAGAGGTGGACATGTCGGGAAAAGTGGCGTTACTAGAACTTTGTGGCAGGCAATTTTCCAGATGTTATTGGGCCTGCCGCTTTCGGGCCGCCTCCCAGACTCTCAGGGAAATCGCAATGGCGGCAATCGCAAATGCGACGAGGCTGCCCGGTGGCATCTTTTTTAATTCCTGCGCCCAGGTGATCCAGCCGGGGATTTTTCCCAGTACGAGAAAGTGGAGGACGGAGAGGATCAGGAGGGTGGACGCCCAGCCCAAGCGGCGCTTCCAAACCTCAAGCCCCAGCCGTGTGATGCAGCGGTCTCGGGAAATCCATGCCAGATATAGGAGGCCGAACAGCGCGATGGCACCGAGGAGCAGGGAACTCCAGTTCTTCACGTAATACGACCACGGGTAGTCGGAAGGGAGAAAGAACAGCGAAAGCATCCCGTGGGGAAATGTCAGCAGGGCCCCGAGGATTCCCAGCGGACGCCGGAACCGAAACACCGCCATGGAAAGCTTCCCAAGGCGATAAAGCGGCCCCAGAGACAGGCTGATGGCAATTCCCGTGAGGGCGGCGAAGCCGATGCACTCGGCCGCGGAGCTCAGGCCATATGGTTTTCCCCGCCAGAGTTGATGGTAGGTCCAGAAAAACTGGAAAACTCCGGCCAGGATCAGCAGCGACAGCCCCCATTCTCCGGGGGTGTTGGAGCGGATGATCGGAGACCGGGGGCGGGTTGGTTTTGTTTTCATAAATGGGTGGTGGAACGGCTTCCTTGCCGGAAAACAAACCACCAGAACCAGAGCGTGCCGAGGGCGCCGCAGGCTGCCGCCCCGACGAAGTTGGTCTGAGGGCTGATGCTCCAAAGCCAGGCACCGAGGAAGGAGCCGGTCGTCACCACGCAGTCGCGGATCAGGTAGTAGGCGCCATACGCGCGCGACCGCATCCGGGGGTCGGCCTCGCCGATGATGAGCGCCTTGCGGGCGGGTTCGCCGAATTCCTTGAGCCCGCGAATGGCGAAGGCCACCGCCAGCCAGCCGAAGCTGTTGGCCCAAAGGAGCGAGATCGGGAAGAGCGTGAAAAACCCGAAGGTCGCGAGCACGAACGGGCGCCGGCCATACTTGTCCGCGAGGTGAGCCACGGGAATATAACAGACCATGGCGGTTGTCATTTCGATGGCCACGAGCACGCCGAACTGCCCGGCGTCGATGCCGCCGTGGTCCATCGCCCAGAGGATGACGAACGCATACGGGATCCGCTCGCAGAACCTGATGAGGATATCGCTGACCAGCAATTCGCGCAGCCCGGGGCTGAAGGATCGGACGACTTCCAAGAACCCGCAATCGGGTGTCCGCGACGCGGCGGCAGGCGGGTCGGGCTCGACAAAAAAGCTGATGACCCCGGCCGTCACGGCCCCCAGGCCAATGCACCCCAGCAGCGCCATTTGGATGCCGCGATCCCATCCGAAGTGGACGACGAGCCAGCCGCCGGCCAGGGGCCCCAGCATCATGGGCACCCGGCGGATCATGGACTGGAGCCCGATGCCCATCGTGTGCTGGCTGTTCTTCAGGCAGGTGGCGACAACGGAAAACGTGGCAGGCAGGGACAGCGCGCTCCAGGCGAGAAATAAAAATGCGCCGAGAAGCAGGGCCATCCAGTGGTGCCACAGCAGGACGACCGCATAGCCGGCCATCGACAGGGCGGTGAAAAAAAGCAGCGAGCGGCGCTGGCCCCACCGGTCGGTGATCCATCCGCCGGGGTAGGCATAGACGGCTCCGAGGAACGTTTGAAGCGCATCGAAGAGGCCGATGATCAACACGCTGGCTCCTAGCGTTTCCAAATACTTGGGGGCAAACCCCAGCCAGAGGCGCTCGCCCGTGCCGGCGAACAGGAGCGTCACCAGCAGAAGCGAGGTGTTGCGGCGCAGCGCGAGGAAGCCCGCGACCTTGCTCCAGCCGGAAGCCGGTGATCCGGCGGGATGGGTGGTTGGCGGTTCGGTCGGGTCGGTGTTCATTTTTGGAAGTGGACAACCCGCTCGATGATGACCGTGGTGGCAACGAGGGAAGTGAGGAGGCGAGGCCACATGACCGGGCCGCCTCGCTGGAACAAATCAATCATGGGATGAGGCCCATTCTTTCGAGGGTCGTGCGGAGCGTGCGAGCGGCGGAATCGGGCATGCTGGTCAGCGGGAGGCGGACGTCCGGGGTTTCGATGATTCCGGTCCATTCGAGGGCGGCCTTGAGGGGGACAGGATTCGGAGCGGCAAACAAATCCCTGAAGAGCGGGTAGAGGCGAGAGTGGACCCTGCGGCCCCCGAGGAGATCGCCCTCGAGCAACAACCGCACGAGAGTTGCGACTTCACGGGGAATGAGGTTCGACGCCACGCTGATCACCCCCACGGCACCGACGGCCATGAACGGGAGGGTGAGCGAGTCGTCGCCAGACAAGAGGGCAAAGGACTCCGGGAGGGCCTCGCGGAGTTGGTTCACGCGCTCCAGGTTACCTCCAGATTCTTTGAGAGCCACGATATTCGGGCAGTGCGCGGCCAGCCGGGCCACGGTTTCCACGGCGATTTCGATGACGCACCGACCGGGAATGCTGTAGAGAACAACTGGTTTTTCGGTGGCCGCCGCAATCTTTTGGAAATGCTGGAAGACGCCTTCCTGGCTGGGCTTATTGTAATAGGGAGCGACAACGAGGAAGGCGTCGGCACCGGCGGATTCGGCGTCCCGGGTGAGGGCGACGGCCTCCGCGGTAGAATTCGACCCGGTCCCGGCGATGACCTTGCAGCGGCCTTTGGCGGATTGCACGGCGAGCTCGATGACCTGCCGGTGTTCTTGGTGGTCGAGGGTCGCGGATTCTCCGGTGCTCCCGGCCGGCACGATGCCGGTGATGCCGTTTTCGATCTGGAACTCAATGAGACGCTCGAAGGAGACCTCGTCCACCCGGTCGTCTTTGAACGGAGTGGCTAATGCAGTGAAGGAACCTTTAAACATGGTTTTAGGAGAGTGGATTTTGGGATTGTGTCGGAGGTTTGCCTCACCGGATTTCGAGCCACTTATGGCAGGCCGGAGTATTGCGCTTTTCGCAAGTCGCACAATGCTCGGGGGTCGAGGGGTTATTTTCTGTATTTCCCGGCGTGGTGACGGAGGGTTTGGATGCGCTGGAGGGCGCGTTATTTTTATTCGATCGCTTGGTTGTTTTCATCGTGTGGATTGATTTGTGGATAGAGAGGGACAATGGTTTCGACCTGGCGTGAACCGGAGGCGAAGCGGACGCGCTTCATTTCAACGCCATAGAGGGCGAGGAGGTTTTCATCGGTGAGGGCCGATGCGACAGGGCCGAAGTGCCCGCCTCCCGGGAACATGAGCAGAGCGTGATCGGCAATAGCCAGGGCGTGGTGCGGCTGGTGGGTGGTGAAGAGGACGGTGAGGCCGCTTTCGCGGGAAAGAGCGTGGATGGCATGGAGGATGACGGATTGGTTTTGGAGGTCCAAGGACGACATCGGCTCGTCGAGGAGCAAAATTTCCGCCTCGGCGACCAAAGCGCGTGCGAAGATGACCATTTGGCGTTGGCCACCGGAGAGTTCGTGAAAGGGGCGCGACGCAAGGGAAGCGAGACCGAAGCGGTCGAGGGCGACCAAGGCGGACTGCTCGTCGCGGGCGGAGGGTTGGGAAAGCAGTCCCACCCTCGAGGCGCGCCCCATGAGAACCATGTCCCTCACGGTGTAGTCAAATGCGACTTGGAAGAGCTGGGGCACGAAGGCGGTTTTTCCCAAGACGTTTACTTTTCCCTCGGTGGGAGGGAGAACGCGGAGGAGCTGCTTGAGGAGGGTGGTTTTGCCGCAACCGTTGGTGCCTAGCACGGCGGCAATTTTTCCGCGTGCCAGGAATCCGCTCAGGTCCCGGAACACCCACTGCCCCGGGCGATAGGCATGGCCTAGGCGATGAAACGTCACCGGTTCAACGGGCGCGTCATTCATAGCACCACCCCCGGGTTTGGGTTCGCCAGAAGAGAAATGCAAAAACCGGGGTGCCCACGAGAGAGGTGAGCAGACCGATGGGGAGTTCCTGGGAAGTGAGGCAGCGGGCGATATCATCCATGCCGAGGGTATAGAGAGCCCCCAGGAGGGCGGATGCGGGCAAGAGGGTGCGATGGTCGGGACCGACGAGCATGCGCGCGAGGTGGGGGACGACGAGGCCCACCCACCCGACGCCTCCGCTCACCGAGACTTGGGCGGCGACAATCCCGGAGACGAGGCAGATGATCACCCATCGCAAGCTGCGCACGGGAACGCCGAGTGAGGCGGCATCCAGATCGCCGAGAGAAAGCAAATTGATGCGCCAGCGCAAGCCGATGAGCAAGGATCCCGCGAGCGCGGTTGGGAGGCACAGGGTCAGGACTTTTTCCCAGGTTGCCCCGGCAAAAGATCCCATGAGCCAATAGACCATCTGGGGGAGCTTGCTCTCGGGATCAGCGACGTATTGGGCGAGCCCGACGAGCGAGGAGAAAAAGGCGCCGACGACCATGCCGGTGAGGACGAGGGCGAGGATGCCTCCATTTGCGAGGCGGGAAATCGCCGAAGCGAGAACGAGAGCCAAGAGGCCGCCACAAAAGGCGAGAAGAACAATTCCATAAGCTGGCCAGCCCAGCAAAATCGCCACGACCCCGCCAAATGAAGCCCCCGAAGTGACGCCGATGAGATCCGGCCCGACGAGTGGGTTGCGCATGAGCCCCTGCAGGGCCGCGCCCGAGACCCCCAGACCGGCTCCGGCGGCGGCTGCCAGCAGGATGCGTGGGAGGCGGATGGCCTCGACGACCATTTGCTCTTTTTCGGTTCCCGAGAGGTCCCCATGCGAAAACGGCCAGACGAGGCGGCACAGGATTTTTAGCACGGTTGAGACGGAAACCGGATAAACTCCGAGGCAAAGAGAGAAGAGAATCGCCATCAGGACAGCGGCGGCCAGCCCGAGGAGGGCGGGGCGGTTGCGGCTGCGCGAATCGTGGGAACCGGGAGCGGTCATCGGAGGTTTTTCTTGGGATTGAAACGCTCGTAACCGGCGGAGTGCTTATTCTCGGCCACGGCCAGAAGGGAGTCTAAGTCAGAATCCGAGAGGCAATAATTTAGGTTTTTCGAATAGGAGTGCTTGATGGTGTCCCGGAGTCCGGGGGAGATGCGGTCCGGGTGGAGCAGCTCCGCCAACCAGCGGCAGGAGAGAGGGTAGTCCACCAGATAGGACAACAGGCAGGGTTCCCAATAGACGCGGCGTGTTTTGACCGCCCGGAGAGCCTGCCATTCCCGGCGTGCAAAGAGATCGGCAGGGAGGGGGCGCGCCTCACCGGCTGTGAGCAAAATGACATCCGGGTCGAGCAAGTAGAGACGTTCCAGATCCAGCGGCACCCAGTCTGATTGGGCGGGAGCGGCCTGCACTCCGCCTCCCCGGCTGATCCAATCCGGCGAAAACCGACCGCGTCCCATCGCGGTGATTCGCCCGGTCGGGCTCACCCAGAGGCGTGCCACGCGGGGGCGTCCCGCGAGGGGGATGGCTTGAAGTTCCCGGGCTAATGCCTCCTCCGCTTCCCGGAAGTCGGCGGCCAGCATGCGTCCGCGTTCTGCGGTTCCGCCGACACCGGCAAAGATCGGCGCGGTTTGGGGGATCCATTCGGCTTCGCGATTCCTGTGAATGGTCACCACCTTGAGCCCGACGCGTTCCATGAAGGCGTTCTCCCCGGGAACATCCTCCCATTGGATGACGGCGCTCGGGTCGAGCCGCAGCATGGCCTCGAAATTCGGATGGATCGAGGCATCGGAAATATCGTCGCGAATTTCCCCGATCCCAGGGAAAATTTTTTTCGCGCGCGCGAGGAGATCGTGGGCCTCGGTGCCCCGGATTTTGCTAGCGGCGAGGACTTGGCGTGGATCTCGGGTCACGGTGAGGAACTCGGTGAGGATGGTTCCGCCCACGAACGGGAGAATGACCACGCCGCGAAAAGGCGGGGGGATTTCGACGGTTTTTTGGCGGGCGTCGGTGACCGTTCGTGAGGTTTCGCGGATGTCCTCGGCACGGCCGCAGGGGCCCTGCAAGAGGAATGCCCCGAGCAGAACCGGGACGCAAACCTTGAAGGCACGGCCCCCCGAGGGGCGGTGCCTATGAGCATTGGATGGAGTTAGAACCATGCGAGTTCGGCGGAAAAAGCAAACGTGATCGGGTCGTTGGCGTAAACACGCCCTCCCTGCCACGTTGACCAATAGGTGTTGTTGGTGAAATTATTCACATTCAACCGCAGAGTGACGTCCCGCTGCTTAATTTGGAATTTATAGCGGGCCCCGATATCGCCCGTGATCGCGCCGGGGATGGACATGGTGTTTGCGTTTGCTCCATCGACAAATTCGCTTCCCGTGAAATTCACCCCCCCGGTCAAGGTGAATCCGCGCAGGAATGGCACATCATATTCCGCGTAAACCCGGGCGATGGCCCGGGGGACGGCGTCGGGAACTTTTCCGGAGGACGGATCCCCCGGTGCCGTTTTTTCGATCCGTGCGTCAAGGAGGGTGAAGCCGCCACAGAGCGTCAGGTCCTTGAAGACCTTTCCGGAGGCGACAAACTCGATTCCCATGTTCACCTGTCGGCCGTTTGCCTTGTAAACGTTGTCCGAGGGGTCGGTGTAGGCGAAGGCCTTGTCGATCCGGAACAGCGCGCAATTGAGGCTCATCGTTCCCAGCGTGGTTTTCACTCCGAGTTCGACTTGGTTGGCCAGATACGGGGCCAGGATCTGGTTGGCATTAGCGCTGCCCATCGGCGCGGTCTCCCCTTCCGTGAGCGCCTCGATATAGGAGGCGTAGAGCGTGACGGCCGGAATGGGCTTGAACATCAGCGCAGCGCAAGGCGTGAACGCCCCGCTGTTGTTGGTCGGGAGCTTTGCCCCCGTGGCTGGGTCCCATGTCTTATCCAGGATTGCCGCATAGTTCACCCCAAGCAGCAGCGACCACTGCTTGTTGATCGTGACAAGATCCGAAAGCATGATGTTCAGAAAGTTCACGGTCTGGATCGTCCGAAACGGTCCGTTCGTGTTCCAGTTCTTCACCGTTCCCGGATACGGTTTGTAGTAGGTCGGATGGCTGAGCGAGGAAATGAAGGTGGGCGGAATATCGAGGGCGACCGATGTGCTCGGGTAGGCCGATGTGAAATACGTGAGGTCGTCCGAGCATCCAGCCGTCATCTTGTGGCCGATCGGTCCGGTCTGAAACTCGGCATCCACATAGAGGTGCCCATGGTAGGTGAACGACTGGTAGGGATTCCAGCCCGCCCAGGAACGCGACTGGTTGTAATCCCCTTGGTTGTTCACAAACACATCCTGGACATTCACCTGGGTGTCCTGGGCATACGTGTAGCGGAAGGCTGATCTGACCGTGAAAATGTCGTTGAGCTTGGACTTCAGCTCGATGCCGGCGCGGGTGTAGGAATCCTTGCTGTAGGCATAAGGTTCCCCGTAGTTCTTGAAGGGGTTTGGAGGGGAAGGAAGTTCGGTGATGTTTCCGAGCCTGAAGAATGCCTGGTAGCCTTTGAAGTTCCGGTAGCCATAGGATCCGTCGAGGGAGAGGGTGGTGCCGGGGGTGATATGCCAGTCAAAGGCAGCGCTGGCAAGGAACCGCTCATGGGATTGAAAGTCAACGCCGGTGCTGCCGGGAACGACATAGAGGAGATTGACCCTGTAGCCAAATTTCCCATCCGCATCAAGCGGGCCGCCGCAATCGAGATGGGCGTAACCCTGCGTGCCTCCATAGTCGCCCAAAGTGAGGTTGGCCATGGGTTTCTCGGTGGGCCTCTTGAGGACGTAGTTGATCATGCCGCCCGCGTCGGAAATCCCATAAAGAAAGCTGGTGGGCCCGTTGAAGACCTCGATGCGTTCTTTGTCCTCGATGAATTCCCATTCCCAGGAGGGGGGATTTCGTATTCCATCGACCGCCGTCAGGTTGTTCAGGAAGCCGCGAATCGTAAAGTAGGCCCCTGCGCGATTCTCCGGAAGGTCGAAGGCGACCGTGGGGTTGGTCTTCAGGGCGCTTGTCGTGGACTGTGCCTGAAGGTTCTGGATCAACTGGGCGGAGGTGGCATTGATCGAAAACGGCGTATCCTGCAGCGGCATCTTGCCCAGCGGCCCCACGCTGACCTCCCCGACTCGGTAGCCATTTTCGGCCGATCCATCCGCCCCGGATGCCGTGACAAGCACCTCCGGCAGGGTCGTCTGACTGAAAACCGAAGGGGCGGTCTGGGCCGGGGCGAAAGGCGTGAAGCCCGCGCACAGCGCGAGGATCGCGGCCAGGCGGAGGGTGGTGTTGGAATGGGAGAGGTTCAGCATGTTGGCTGAGTTTGGGTGCGAAGTGTTGTTGGTTTGGTTGTTCGGGAATGGCGGGATGTTCATGGATGGTTGTCGGAAGGTTGAGTTTTCGTGTAGCCGTGCCTGCGGAAGACCTCGAGGGCTTCGGGACGCGAGCACCATTGGAGAAAGGCATCGCGCTGCCTGGGATTCGGGCTGCCCGTCAGGCCGATCAACGTGACGCGGGTCTCCGGGTAGGTGAGCCCCATATCCACGACTTCCAAGCGGTCGGCATAAAGGGCGGCCGAAAAGTTCCAGATGACCGCCACGTCGAGGGCGCCGACGAGGAGGCCGTTGGCGACGTCGGACGGCGAGCGGGCCTGCTGGACAATTTGCGGCATCACGGATTTCGTGACGCCGCGCTGGTCGAGGGCGCGCAGGAACAGCTCCCCGCAAGTCGAGTAGCGCGGGTCGCCGATGCCGATTCTCAGGCCCGGGCGGGCCAGATCGGCGAGGCTGCGCACTCCGCGCGGATTCCGGGGCTGGACGGCGAGGACCGGCTGCAAGTACCCGACGGCCACCGCACGGTCCCACCGCTTGCCGTCCCGGACTTTCTGCTCGAACGGATCGTGGCACACGAAGATGTCCCCCGCTGCTCCCGCAAGGATTTTTGGCAGCAGGGTTTCCGAACCGCCGAGGTCAAACTCGACGACGGCGCCGGTCTTCTGCGTGTAGTCCTTTGCCAGTTCCTTCATCGGCGCGGCCATCGAGCTTCCGCAGAGCACGCGCAGAGTTCCGGGACCGGGGCGGCTGCAGGAGATCGCCGAGACGAGCGCCACGGCCAAGGCCAATCGGATAACCAGTTTCATGGCGGGCGCATCTCCGAAAGTTGCAACTTCGCGGATCTTCCCAGGGGGCATGGGCGTCCCGCCCGTGTGTGACACATCACTCCGATACGGTTTCCAGTCTCTAAACGGGCGGGACGCCCGTTCCCCCTGTGCAACTTCGCGGATCTTCCCAGGGGGCATGGGCGTCCCGCCCGTGTGTGGCACATCACTCCGATACGATTTCCAGTCTCTAAACGGGCGGGACGCCCGTTCCCCCTGTGCAACTTCGCGGATCTTCCCAGGGGGCATGGGCGTCCCGCCCGTGTGTGGCACATCACTCCGATACGACTTCCAGTCTCTAAACGGGCGGGACGCCCGTTCCCCCTGTGCTCTGCAACTTTCGGAGATGCGCCCTTTCATGGCTGGGGCACCACCCACCGGAAGCCTGCGGCTTCGAAGCGGGTCTTCGAGGTGTTTGATTTGATGGCCTCGTGGAGCCGGGCCGCGAGGTATTTATTCTGGCTCTCCTTGCCCACGGCGAAAGGTTGCGTCATATTGGCCAGCGGGTGTTCGAGCGGCACGCCGTCGAGGTATTCCTGGACGGATTTCAGGTTCGAGCGGCAGGCGATGATGGCATCGAGCGATCCGGTGCGGAGCTGGTTGACCAGCAAATCCCCGGTGGGGGACTCGACTTTCACATTCGCCTGAAGGGCATCGTAAATCCCCATGTCCTTGAGCATTTTCCAGGCGACGTTCCCCATCGCGGATTTTTCGTGATCCGGCAGGCCGACCTTCAGGCCCGGTTGGAGGAGGTCCTTTGCGCCCTTGATCCCCTTGGGGTTTCCTTTGGCCACGAGGATCATGAGGAAGTTGTCCACGACATTTTCCGGGGCGATATACAAATCGGCCACCGAGTTCATGAACGTGGTGTCGCAGGAAAAGTAGGCGTCCGGGCGCTGGCCGGCTTTCATCTGGGCGCAGAGGATGCCGCAGCCGTTATAGACGGTGGTGATCGTGCATCCCTCGCGGGCCTGGAACTCCTTCAAGGTTTCCTCGATTCCCGGGCGGAGCATCGCGCCGCTGAAGAACTTGAGGTCCGGGGTCTCCGCCCAAGCGTCGCCGTCCACCACGGAATAATTCCGCGCCGAAAACTCCTTGAGCCCTTTGTCCTTTGCGCCGAGATAGCGCGCGAAGCGGAGGGCGGCGGTTGGTTGCTTCGTGCTGGCGATGATCCCGGCCGTGACGGTTTCCACGGTGGACTCGAAAGCCGGCACTTTGACGGTTTCGAGCTCTGGATATTGGGCGGCGGTGGCGTCCCAGATGATCCCGGCATCGACCGCGCCGAGCTTCACGTCGTTGGCGATGTCATTGACCGTCGGCTTGAAGACTTTGGCATGCTCCTTGAGCGCGGCCCACGTCCCTTCCTTTTCCAGAACTTTCTGGGTGGTCCTGCCGATCGAGGCCGCATCGGGATTGGCGAGGGCAACCGAGACGTCCGGCCTGAGCAAATCGGCGAGTGCCCGGATATTTTTCGGGTTGCCCTTCTGCACGGCGATCACGGGACGCATCGGGGCCAGGGGAATCGCCTCGGCAAGAACCCCCTGTTCGCGGCCCGCGCGGATGTAACTGTCATCTCCGGCGATGAAAAGATCGCCGGCTTTTGCGACGCGGATGTTGCTCAGCAGCGTGCCCGAGCCCCCGTATTGGAGTTGCACCGGGATGCCGTATTCTTTCTCGTAGGCCTTCGCGGCGGCCTCCACCGGAGGTTTCACCCCCGCCGCGCAAAACACGAGCAAAGGTTTTTTTTCGGCAGCATGGATGGCCGGGGGTAGCCCGGTGACAATTGCCATCGTCGCGAGGACGAGGCGGAGGAGTGGATTTGGTATCTGGTTTTTCATGGTGGTATGTTGGTTGTTGTTGGATGGAATGGGCTGATCCGGCTTGGGACCAGGGTGCTTGCAGGAATGGGCTTGTGCGCCCGGGACACGGCGTCATGGGCAAATCCCCGCAAAAAGTTTGCGGGGAAATCCCGCACAGACACAATGCGCCTGGGAGCTGCTAGGCCGCTCGGGGCGGAGGAACCGGCGGGCAGTCCGCACGGGAATGCCAGCGGAGGGACGCGGGGGAAGGATAGCCCGCGTTAAAAAAGAAGCGGGCGAATGAAAAACGCGATGGCTCGAACGAAAAAACGGGCGGTTGAAGCTCGATCTGTGCGGCTGCCTGGCGGCTCTTTTGCTCGTCTTCGGCGGCTTTTCCCCGGCTGATTTTTTTGCAGAAGTCGCATTTCCCGGTGCCCTTGGGAACCCGCTGCAGAGCCGCGACAATTCCCGCCGTGCGGGCAGTCTGGACCGCTTGCACCGCCCGCGAGGTCGCGTAGAGGCCGACCCACATGAGGCCGCCGCTCTGGAGCAGGAACGCGGCCAGGACGAGGGTGGCAAGGATCCGGGGGGCGCGCAGGGGTCTCATGGCATTTTGTAAACCTGCTGTGCGCGGGCAGCGATGGAGGCGTCGTGCGTGACGAGGAGCACGGAGCCCCCACCGGCGGCAAACGCGGAAAGATGATCGAGGACGACGGCGGCGTTATCGGGGTCCAGATTGCCGGTGGGCTCATCGGCGAGGATGAGCCGCGGGTTGTTCAGGAGAGCGCGGGCAAGGGCGACCCGCTGGCGCTCTCCGGTGCTCAGTTCGGAGGGCACATGCCGGATTCTAGACGCGAGGCCGAAGCGTTCGATGAGCCCGACGGCGGCTTGCCGGGCGTCGGCGCGCGGCATCGCGAGCGACGGGGCCAACACATTGTCGAGCACGCTCAGATAGGGGATGAGATGGAATTGCTGGAAAACGAACCCCACGGCCGCCGCGCGGAACGCCGCCCGCTTTTCCGGCTCCAGGGCGTAGGGGTTCTGCCCGGCGACAAAAACCTCCCCTCCCGTCGGCTCGAGCAGTCCTCCCGCCGCAAGCAGCAGCGTGGTTTTCCCACAGCCGCTCGCCCCCTGAACGGCAAGAAACTCGCCTGCCCCGATGGCCAGGGAAACCCGGTCCAGCGCCTGCACGGGACCGTCGGGGCCCCGGTATGTTTTGGAAAGATTGCGGATGTCGAGGATCATTCGGAAACAAGGATTTCTGCGGGGTCCCGCTGGGCCGCCCAATACGCCGGCACCCACGCCGAGAGGGCGGCGAGCAGCGGCGCGGCGAGAAACGCGACCGGCAGGAAGGGGAGCTGGTAGGAGAGCATCGGCGGGGGGACGGCGAGAACGCCGGCCAGGAATCCCACCAGGGAGCCGAGGAATCCCGCAAGCAGGGCGCGCCCAAGGAAGAGGAAGAGCACATGGCTGGTCCGCAACCCCAGTGCCCGCAGGATGCCGATTTCGGCGCTCCGGTCCCGCACATTCCCCAAGGCAAGCAACGCGATCCAAACCCCGGAGCCCAGCGCGACCAGCGGGACGAGCGTCGCCGCAAAGGCCTCGCGCGTCTGCCGCATCCGCGCGCGGTTTTGGATCTCCGCCTCGATGCTGGCTCGCGCCTCGTCGCCAGCCCGGCCGCGGGCCTCTGCCCGGGCCAAGGCCTGGGACTGGAATTCGATGATCTGCGTGTCGGGAAGGATGCGGGCGATTTCGGCGCGGATGAGGCTCAGCCGGTCCCTGGTGTCGCATGTGCAGTCGAGGGCGAGAATGCCGTTGATCAAACCCGGTTTTCCAAGGATCTCCTGGGCTTCAGGGAGGTTGATCCAAGCGGTGATGTCGTCCTTGTTTCCGCGCGGGGGATTGAGCTTGCTGACCGTGAACTCGCGTCCCATCAGCTTGACCTTTTGGCCCTCGGTGAGCTTGAGGGGCTGGTGCAGCTCGTAGCCGAGGACGATGGACCCGGCGGGAACGGGGTTCACCAAAGGCTTCTGTTTTCCGCTCTGCACATAGACTTCCCCGCGAATCCCCATCAGGAGGATCGAGCGTCCCTGCTCGTCCCAGCGCACCTTCTGCTGGAGGCTCGGCATGATGTGGTTGATCGTCGCGACGTGGCTTTTGGCTAGGCGGGTCGCGTATTCCTCGGGCATCATTTTCGAGGCGAAATCCTCGGCGTAGAAATCGCCGAGGTTCTGGTCCTTGGGGAGGATCAGCACGTTGAACCCCATCCCGAGCGTGATCTTGCGGTAGTCATCCTCCAGCTTCGCCATTTTTTCGCGGGTCTCGGCTTCTTTGGCGGCGATGAGTTTTTCAGTGGCCAGGTCGTACCGGTGGAGCAGCGACAGTTGCGCCACGACGCAGGCGACGGCGGCGGCCACGGCGAGAGTCGAGAGCAGGAACGTGATTTTCCGGTGTCTGATTTCGCGGAGGACGAGGCGGGCGACGCTCATGGCGGATCAGGGCTGGTGCCGGCGGAGGAAAAGCGTGCCCGCGACGGCCAGCAGGGCGAGCAAAAGCAGGGACAGGGCGATGTTGCGCTTCAGGGAATGGTGAGCGGGAGCCGGGATGGGGGTGGCGGCGGGCGTCGGAGACGGGGATGCCACCGCTGCGGGAGACGGCGTGGCGAAGGCGGCGAGCCCGATGAGCGGCGGCAGGGGAGGGTCCTTCACCTCCGTCTGGCCGATCGCCCCGTCCCAATTGGCAAGAACCAGCAGGTCCATTCCCGGATTCATCTCTTTGACTTGGCAGGAGCAGGCGCCGCAAAGGAATGTCGAAACCGAGGCGATGCTCTCGGGGGTCAGGTCTTTTCCCGCGAGCCCGGGCATCGCGCGCCCGCGCCCGAAAACCGCAAACGCGGTCGGTTCCTTCAACTTCGCCGCATCCGCCTCGGAGCCGCACAGCATGGCGACAAAGGCCCTCTCGACCGGATCGTGAAACGGGATGCGAAGCACGGAGAATTTCACCGCCGAGGGCAGGGGGGATGACATGGCCGGATCTCCGGGCGAGGGTTCGGGCAAATGGATTTCGGCGCTCTGCTGGGCGAGGCAGGCTTCCAGGAGTTTGGCCGCCGTTGCGTTGGCGGCCGCATCGCCGCTTTCGAGGAGGAGCCAGACCGCCGAGTCGCCCTTGAGGATCCGGCGCACCATTTCCCGGCGGACAGGCGAATCCACGAGCGAGCGAACAGATTCCGCAGTCAGCGGCCCAGACCAAAACGCGGGCGTCCGCCTGGTATCATCAGGGCCCATATTCGAATGTGTCTGCCGGTCGCGCGGGGAATTTTTCTGCGGGTAGCTCGCGGTGAGGGTCGGGGGCGCGCCTGTCGGGGGTGCCATCTGCACGGTAAGGTTCGCGGGCGTTTCACTCAACGCCTTGACCAGCGCCTGCCCTTCCTCGGTCGGAACGTCTCTGGGGGTAACCGTGATGAGGTAGTTCTCGGCGGGCCAGCGCTCCAAGGCATAGCGAAACACCGGGATCTGGCAGGCCGGTGCCGTCGTCACCAGAAACGGGAACAGACACGCACAAAGGAGCGCCACTGTCAACGGAAACCTGAAGGGTCGTCTCATCGCCCACACCCTAGTGCCTTTGCCCGAGACTGCAAACGCTATTTCTATCACACCCGTCCGTCACACCGGCTTGCGCCGGGACTTGCGGTAGGCTCCTGGCGGCATGTGGAACCGTGCGCGGAACAGCTCGTAAAAGTGGCTCAGGTTGACGATCCCGCAATCCAGCGCGATCTCGATAATGTCCTGGTTGCTCATGGCCAGTCGGCCCGCCGCGAAATCCATCCGGGCGGAATTGACGCAGTCCGTCGGCGTGACGCCGAGAAACTGCCGGGCCGTGCGCGCCACATGTTCGCGGCTGCGGCAGGCGAGGCGCACGAACCGTTCCGCGCCGTGAGGAAAATGCTCGGGCTTCCGGATTTCGCGGCACGCGTGAAAAAGCCAGCCCGGCATATCCTGCGGCCCCGGGTCATCGGTCGGCGACTGCAATTCGACGAAGAGGTTGAGCAAAAACCGTTCGATGTGCAGCCGTTCGCGGGGCGCTTGCGCGAGTTCGTCCGCCTGCCTGTTGAGGAGGTCCAACCGCGCGGGACCGACCTGCCATCGCGGGGGCTGGCCGCCCGGCACCACCGGCCCCAGCTTCGCCAGATACCGGTTCTTCAAATGGTCGTAGGTTTCGCGCGGGAAGGCGATGTTGGTCAGGTGGAGCGTTTCGTTCGCGGACGGCTCGATCGCATGCACGTCGGTAGGTCGGATGAAAACCAGGCTGCCGGGACGGAGCGCGCCCCGGGCACCGTTCACCCGGTGTGCGCCGTGGCCGGCATCAATCCAGAACACCTCGGCGAAGTCATGCCCGTGGATGCGGACGGGATTGCGCGCGGTCTTGGCATCGCGCAGCGCATGGAACGCCTCGCACGCCGGGGCCACATCACGCCATTTGAGGATTTTCACAGGATCACAATAGCATAAGAATTTGTCACGCGACGGGAAGACTTTTCTGGCGGGATCCTGTAGGTTGCGTCCATGACAATGACCGACAGCACCTGCATCGAATGCGCGCCCCGGGGCGAAATTTTCGACCGCCCGCTCGCCTTGGAGCTGGCTTTTACCGACACGTACCGCCGCCATCGGAACGATCCCATCGCGCTCCGCGAGGCCAAGTGCCTGAGGGTGCAGTTTCCCGCGATCCTGCAACCGATCGATGGGCGCGATCTGTTCGCGGGCCGGATCCGCTACCCGCTCGTCGGCTTCAGCCCGGAGCCGATGGGGCTCGGCTACTATTGCTGCTTCAAGACTGTCCGCGAAACCCTGGAGAAGCTTCCGTTTTCCACGGCGGAACGGGAGAGCGTGGAAGACATGCTGGTTTTTTGGGAGGCGGAATGCACGCATGCAAAAACGCGGGCCGCATTCCCGGACTCTCTGCGGCGCGCCCTGCCCTCCGACGAGTGGATGTCCACAAGCGGCATCGCGTTCCCGCTTTACCGGATGGCCGGGATCACGCTGGATTACGGCAAGCTATTGGAGCTGGGCATCCCCGGCTTGAAGCGGCTGGCCCGCGAGCAGGCCGCATCCTGCGACGGCGAGCGTTCGCTTTTCGATGGGATGGGTGCCGCGCTCGATGTTCTCGAGGACTCCTGCCGCCGCTATGCGCGGGAAGCCGCGGAACTTGCCGCCGCGGGAGGCGAAAGGGCCCGCGAGCTGGAACAGATGTCGGAGATCCTTGAGGCGCTGACAAGCCGCGCGCCGGAAACCCTGCGCGAAGCCATCCAGTTGTTCTGGCTTTACGCCCTGTTGTCGGGGACGTGGAACTACGGCCGCATGGATGTCTATCTCGGAGGCTTTTTGGCCGACGACCTGGAATCCGGCCGCATCACCCGCGAGGAAGCGCTCGGCCTGCTCCGTTCGCTCTGGCGGCTGATCACCGCATACGACAACCAGTATAACAACCGCGTTTTCGTCGGGGGACGGGGCCGGCCCGACGAAAAAGCCGCCGACCAATTCGCGCTGCTCGCCATCGAGGCGACGCGGACCGTGATCACCAACCAGCCGCAGCTTTCGCTCCGGTTTTACGAGGGGCAAAATCCGGAGCTGATGCGCGCGGCGCTCACCTGCCTCGGCGAGGGGCGCACGTTTCCGATCCTCTACAACGATGACGTCAACATCCCCGCAGTGGAGCGCGCGTTCGGCGCCGGTCCCGACGAGGCCGCGGAATACATGCCCTACGGTTGCGGCGAATACACGATCAACCACGCCAGCGTCGGAACGCCGAACGGCGTGATCAACCTGCTGAAATGCCTCGAGGTCGCGCTCCACGGCGGCATCGATCCCATGACCCGCCAGCCGTGCGGGATCCCGACCGCCGCGCCGGATCGCTTCACGGGCTTCGAGGACCTGTGGCAGGCCTACGCCCGGCAGGTGGAGCACCATCTCGAAGCCCTCGCCCTCCAAGAAAAACTCACCTACGACGTGACCGGAGCCGCCGCGCCGTTTTTGCTCGTCAGCCTGCTGACCGACGATTGCGTCCGGCGCAAGAAGGAGGTGTTCAGCGGCGGCGTTCGGCGGCTGGGCGGAACGATCGAAACCTACGGGAACATCAACGTCTCCGACAGCCTGTGCGCCATCCGGAGGCTGGTTTACGAAGATCGCGTCTGCACCCTCTCCGACATCATCCGCGCCTGCGATGCGGATTTCTCCGGCTTCGAGGACCTGCACCGGCGGCTGCTCGGCGCACCGAAATTCGGGAACGATCTCGGCGAGGCGGACGACATGGCCCGCAGGACGCACGACCACGTCTGCCTGAGCGCCCAGGCGCAGGCCGCGCGGGCCGGTCTCGACACCTACCTCGTCGTCATCATCAACAATTCCGCCAACGTGAATTTCGGCGCGCACACGGCGGCGTCGGCGGACGGGCGCCGGCTCGGCGAGCCCTTGGCCAACGCCGTCAACCCCCAGGCCGGGCGCGACAGGTCGGGGACCACGGCGTTTCTCAACTCGCTGACCAAGCTCGATCCCGGCATCCACGCGGGCGCGGTGCAGAACATGAAATTTTCCCGGGGCCTGTTCACGCGCAACCGCCCGAAGCTCGAAGCGATGCTCGGCGGATATTTCCGCAGCGGCGGCACGCAGGCGATGATCACCGTGGTCTCGCGGGACGACCTCGAAGCCGCGATGCGCGAACCGGAAAAGTGGGGGCATCTCATGGTGCGCGTCGGGGGATTCAGCGCGCGGTTCATCGATCTTCCCCGCGGCACCCAGCTCGATGTGCTGGCGCGGACGCTGAACGAATGAGCCGCGAAACCCGAGGCATCGTTTTGGACATCCAGCGCGCGGCGCTCCACGACGGGCCGGGCGTCCGGACGACCGTCTTTCTCAAAGGCTGCCCGCTGCGCTGCCTCTGGTGCCACAATCCCGAATCGTGGAAAACCGACCCCGAATGCGCCGTCGCGCCGGGCCAGGATGAAGGGCCGAAAACCTACGGCCTCCCCATGACGGTCGCGGAGGTGATGGGAGAAGTCCGAAAAGACCTGGTCTATTACGAGACCTCCGGCGGGGGGCTGACACTTTCCGGCGGCGAGCCGACCTTGCAGTTCGAGTTCTGCGCCGCGCTGTTGCGGGCCGCGCACGCCGGGGGAATCCACACCTGCCTCGACACCTGCGGGTTCGGCCCGGCGGAGCGCTTTCTCGAACTCCTGCCGGATGTGGATCTTTTTTTGTGGGACTACAAAGCCACGGGCCGCGACCTCCACAAGGCCCTCACCGGCGTGACCCCGGACACGATCGCGCGGAATTTCCGGCTGCTTTACGAGCGCGGGGCGCGCATCATGCTCCGCTGCCCGATGGTTCCGGGGATCAACGATGGCGACGCGCATCTCGAGGCGCTCGCCGGCATCGCGCGGGATTTTCCTGATCTCGCGGGAATCGAGCTCCTGCCCTACCACGATTGGGGCGCGGGAAAATACGAGATGCTCGGCCTGCCGCGGCCTGCGCTCGCCGCGCATCTCCCCGACGAGGATCTCCTCAGGAAGTGGCGCGGCTATTTTGAGAAAACCGGCTGCGCGAATGTCGTCGTCGCCTAGCGCGCGGAGGCAACCTCAGACTTTCCAGAGCTGCAGGACGCGGAGGTAGTTCGCGCGCTCGAAGGCGGCGGGGTCGGGGGAATTGCGGTGGCTCAGGCACCCGCGCATTTCGGAGACGTCGCTGTAGTCGTGCTCCTGCATCCAGGTCTCGAAATCCTTGGCCAACGAGGCCAGGGCTTGCGGCCCCTGGCGCAGAAGGAGCGAGACGACCTGGAGGGTGTCGGCCCCGGCCATGATCCCCTTGATGGCGTCATGCACGCGGTGGACTCCGCCGCTCAGGGACAGCGAGAGCGGGGTTTTCCCGTGGAGGATGGCCATCCAGCGGAGGCGCAGCAGGAGCTCCGACGAGGTGGAGAGGAAAATTTTCGGTTCCACGTTGAGGTCTTCGATATCGAGGTCCGGCTGGTAGAACCGGTTGAAGAGGACGAGCCCGTCCGCGCCGGCGAGGTGGATGCCATTGGCCAAGTGGGGGAGCGAGGAATAAAACGGCGCGATTTTCACCGCGAGCGGGATCGTCAGTTTTTCGCGGACGCCCGCGACGACCTCGAGGACGCGCTTCTCGATTTCGGCACCGCTCTCGCCGGGGTCGGTCGGCACCTCGTAGATATTGAGTTCGATGGCATCGGCACCCGCCTCCTCCATGAGTTTCGCGTGGGCGACCCAGCCGCCCGGGGTGCGCCCGTTGAGCGAGGCGATGACGGGGATCGACAGTCGGCTTTTCAGGAGCGCGATGTGGTTGAGGTAGTCCTCGGGCCCGAGAGAATACTCCGCGGATTCCGGGAAGTAGCTCAGGGCCTCGGCGTTCGACGATTCGACCGATTCCGTGAATCCGGTTATCGCCGAGGATTCGCCGGTGAGCTGTTCCTCGAAGAGCGAGTGCATGACAATCGCGGCGGCCCCGCTGTCTTCCAGCCGCCGGGCCATGTCGATTTCGTCGGCAAGCGGCGAGGCGCCGACGACAAACGGGGAGTCGAGATCGAGGCCGAGGTATTTGGTTTTCAGGTTCATGGGTTTTTCTCCGGGGTTGTTCCGCTGGTGGCCATGCGGCGATAATGTTCGTAGCGTGCGGTGAGCTGTTCCTGCGCGACATGGGCGAGGGCCGACGCGCGCTCCTTGTTCGTGGCTTCGAGGAAGCGGTAGCGGATCTCGTTTTCCGTGAACCGCGCGAGCGGGAGCTTCGGCGCGGGCGAATCGAGGACGAGCGGCGCGAGGCCGTTGGCCCGTCGGCGCGGATCGTGGCGGTAGATCGGCCAGTAGCCGGTATCGACCGCGAGCTTCTGCTGTTCGAGCCCGTTCGCGAGGTTGTATCCGTGCGCGATGCAGTGGCTGTAGGCGATGATCAGCGAGGTGCCCGGGAACGACTCGGCCTCCGCAAACGCTTTGACCGTCTGGGAATCTTTTCCTCCGAGCGCCACGCGGGCGACATAAACATCCCCGTAGCTCATGGCGTAGAGGCCGAGGTCTTTCTTCGCATGCGATTTTCCGGAAGACGCGAACTTGGCCACGGCACCCATCGGGGTCGATTTCGACGCCTGCCCGCCGGTGTTCGAATAGACCTCGGTGTCGAGGACGAGGATGTTGACGTTTTCGCCCAGCGAGAGGACGTGATCCAGCCCGCCGAACCCGATGTCGTAGGCCCAGCCGTCGCCGCCCATGATCCAGACGGACTTCTTGACGAGGTAATCGGCGAGGCCGTCGAGCCGGGCGCGGAGGTTTTCGGGAACCCGCGAGATTTTGGTCCGGAGTTCGAGGACGCGCTTTCTCTGTTCGGCGATCCCCGCTTCCGTGGACTGGTCGGCATCGAGGATCGAGGCGACAAATTCCGCGCCCAGCGCATCTTTCGAGGCGGCGAGGATTTCCTTGGCCTGGGTTTCTTTGTCCGAGACAGAAAGCCGGAGGCCGAGGCCGAATTCCGCGTTGTCCTCGAAGAGCGAGTTCGCCCAAGCGGGGCCGCGCCCGTCGGGATTCACGGTGTAAGGGGTCGTCGGGAGGTTGCCCCCGTAGATCGAGGAGCAGCCGGTCGCGTTGGCGATGATCGCCCGGTCTCCGAAGAGCTGGGTGAGCAGCTTGACGTAGGGGGTTTCGCCGCAGCCCACGCACGCGCCGGAATACTCGAAGAGCGGCGTGAAGAACTGGCTGTCTTTCACGATGTCGGTTTTCAGGCGCGTGCGGTCGGGCGCGGGGAGCGATTCGAAGAACGCGAAATTGGCGCGCTCCTGGTCCCGGAGCGGCTCCTGCGGGGCGGCGTCGAGCGCCTTGTGCTTCGCGTTCGTCTTGTCCTTGGCGGGGCAGACATTGATGCAGAGCCGGCACCCGGTGCAATCCTCGGGCGCGACCTGGATCGTGTAACGCTGGCCGCTGATTTCCGGCGACCGGAAGGCGACCGACTGGAATGTGGCCGGCGCGTTCGCCAGCTCGGATTCGGGATAGTATTTCGCGCGGATCGCGGCGTGCGGGCAGACGATCACGCATTTGTTGCACTGGATGCAGAGCGCGGAATCCCAGACCGGGAGTTCGAGGGCCAGATTGCGCTTTTCCCATTTGCTGGTGCCGGTCGGCCAGACCCCGTCGGGCGGGAACGCGCTCACCGGCAGTTCGTCGCCGCGTCCGGCCAGGAGGGTTCCGGAAACGGTCCGCACAAACTCCGGGGCCTCGGCCGGAATCGGGAACGGCCGCGGGCGCGTCGCGGTGGCGGCCGCAGGGACAACGACCTCGTGGACGCCCGCCACGGATTTGTCCACGGCGTTCCAGTTCCGCTGGACGAGTTCGGCCCCCTTGCGCGCGTAGCTTTTCTCGATCGCGCTTTTGATTTCGGCGATCGCCTGGTCGAGCGGAAGAATGTCGCTCAGCGCGAAGTACGCCACCTGCATGATCGTGTTGATGCGGGCACCCATGCCGGTCTCCTTGGCGATCCGGTAGGCGTCGATCACGAAGAATTTCAGCTTCTTCGAGATGATGAGTTCCTGGGTCTCGTGCGAGAGGTGAGCCCAAGCGGTGTCCGCGCCGTGCGGCGTGTTCAGAAGAAAGATCGCCCCCTCCCGCGCGGTTTCGAGGACCGGCTGCTGCTCGAGCAGGTGGTATTGGTGGCACCCGACAAAATCCGCCGAAGTGATCAGATACGGCGCGTGGATCGGCTCTTTTCCGAACCGCAGATGCGAGACCGTGACCGCGCCGGCCTTCTTGGAATCATAGACAAAATACGCCTGGGCGTGGAGGCCGAGCTTCTTGGCGATGATCTTGATCGTGTTTTTGTTCGCGCCGACCGTGCCGTCGGAACCGAGCCCGAAGAAGACCGCCTGGCTGAACGTCTGGCCGGGAAGGTTGAAGGTCGGGTCGTAGCGGAGCGAGAGCCCGCTGACATCGTCTTCGATCCCGATCGTGAACTCCTCCCGCGGCTTCTCCGCCTGCATGTCGGCGTAGATCGCCACCGCCATGGCGGGAGTGAATTCCTTGGAGGCCAGGCCGAAGCGGCCCGCGTTGACTTTGGGAAGATCTTTCCAGCGCGAGTGGCCCTTGGCGCGCATCGTCGAAGAGACATCCAGGAAGAGCGGCTCGCCCGGGGCCCCGGGCTCTTTGGTCCGGTCCAGAACGGTGATCTGCTTCACCGTGGACGGCAGGGCATTCAGAAACGCCCAGGCGTCGAACGGGCGGTAGAGGCGGACCTGGAGAACTCCCGTCCGCTGGCCGATGCTGTTGAGGTGCCGGGAGGTTTCCAGGAGCGTTTCGGCGCCGGATCCCATCACCACCACCACGCGGTCGGCTTCAGGATCTCCAGAGTAGTCAAACAGGTGATACGTGCGGCCGGTCAGCGAGGCAAAGCGGAACATCGCCTCCTGCACGATCCCGGGCAGGGCCGCGTAGAAAGGATTTGCCGCTTCGCGGGCCTGGAAGAAGGAGTCCGGGTTTTGGGCGGTTCCTCGGATGCTCGGGTGATCCGGGGTCATCGCCCGTTTGGCGTGGGCCTGGATCGCGCTCTCGTCGAGCATGGCCCGGAGCGTGTCGTCGGAGAGAAGCTCCAGGTCGTTGATCTCGTGCGAGGTGCGGAACCCGTCGAAGAAATGCAGGAACGGGATGCGCGAAGGGAGCGTGGCCGCGTGGGCGATGCAGGCGAAATCGTGGGCCTCCTGCACGCTGGCGGAGGACAGCAGGGCAAACCCGGTCTGCCGCACGGCCATCACGTCCGAGTGGTCCCCAAAAATCGAGAGCGCATGGGTGGCCAGCGAGCGGGCGGTCACATGCATGCAGAACGGGATCAACTGCCCGGCCAGCTTATACATGATCGGGATCATGAGAAGCAGTCCCTGCGAGGCGGTGAACGTCGTGGCGAGCGACCCGCCCTGCAACATTCCGTGGATGGTTCCTGCCGCGCCAGCCTCGGACTGCATTTCCACGATTTTGGGGACATGGCCCCAGAGGTTGGGCTGGCCCTTGGCCGCCCATTCGTCGGAGAGTTCGCCCATCGGGGTCGAAGGCGTGATCGGGTAGAGGGCGATCGTCTCGCTGAGCCGGTAGGCGACATTTGCCGCGGCTTCGTTTCCATCCATGCTCCTTCTGGCCGCACCGTTTTGTTTCTGCATAGAAGTATAAGTTACGCTAATACATGGGCCTGTAAAGAGAAATTTTGGTAATGGCGCGGCGCCCGTTTTCCCGCTGGCGGGGCGGCTTACGGGCTGATCTAATCGGCGGCATGCTCGAGGTGACTGTGCTGGCCAGCGGGAGTTCGGGGAACGCGTTGTTGGTGCGTTCCGGGGACTGTTGCGTGCTGGTGGACGCGGGCCTGAGCGCGCGCCGGCTCGGCGCCTGCCTGGAGGCGTGCGGGGTCGCCCCGGGGTCGCTTTCCGGCATCCTGCTCACCCACGAGCACGGCGACCACACGAAGGGCCTGAAGGTGTTTGTCGAGAAGCACCGGGTGCCGGTGTTCGCCAACCCGCTCACCGCCGACCACCTCAAACGGGCGGGAATCGGGGCGCGCTGGAACTTGTTTTCGAGCGGATCGGGGTTTGCGCTGGGGAGCATCGAGGTGCTGCCTTTTTCGGTCCCGCACGACGCCGCCGACCCGGTCGGTTTCGTTTTGCGGTCCGACGGGACCGGGTTCGCGGTGCTCACCGACCTCGGCTACGCCACCCGCCAGGTCGTGGAATCGGTCCGGGGCGTGCACGCCCTCCTGATCGAGACCAACCACGACGAGGCCCTCCTGCAAAACGACACCAGGCGCCCGTGGTCGGTGAAACAGAGGATCCTCTCCCGCCACGGACATCTTTCCAACTCCGCCGCCGCGGAGATCGTGGCCGAGGTCGCCACCGACGCGCTCCGCCACGTGCTGCTCGGGCATTTGAGCCGGGACTGCAATTCCCCCGAGCTGGCGGTCCTTGCCGTGGGTTCGCGCCTCGAGGCCGGCGGCCGTCAAGCGGTTCAAGTCCGTTGCGCGCGGGCGGACGAAGAAGCGCCGATGCTCAGGCTGGTGGTTTGAGGCCAAAAACCGCAGAAGAGGCCCGCGAATGCCGCAAATCTCCGCAAATAGGAGATGCTTTCGTGATCAGCATGGGAACACAGTTTGAATGTGGTCGAATATTCCTATCTGTTTGAGCTGTTTCGCGTTCATTCGCTGGATTCGCGGGCAAAACCTGTTTTCGGTTTGAGATCGCCGTCGCCGAAGAGCTGCCTGTAGCCCTGGCCCCAGATCAGATACGCCAGAGGCATGCTGGCGAGCATCCCCACACAACACACAAACACGCCGACCATGGCGACCAGACCGACCAGGACCAGCAGCCCGAATGCCCGGAACCACTGGCGGTGGACGGTTTTCAAACTGGTCATGATCGCCTCCCAGAAACCGATTTTTTTGTCCACGATCAGCGGGAACACGAAGGCGATCCCGACCGAGAAATAGGTGATCGGCACCAGCAGCAGCACAGCCGACACGATGATCGCCAGCTTGGATTTCATCGCGACGGCCAGAAAAATCCCCGGCGTCAGGATCACGCCGACGACCACGAAAACCGCCACGAGCCAGACCAGCATGGCCAGCAGGATCTGGACCCAGGCCGGGCTGCTGAATCCGGCGAAAACATTGTCGATTTTCGCCTTGCCGGTCCTCATGGTCTCGATGAAAAAAACCATGAACCCCGCCGAAAGGATCGCGGAGACGCCGGTCGCCAAGAGGTAGAAGAAGAGGAACACGACGCCCGCTCCGATCATCATCCCGATCGGCGCATGGGATCCGTGACCAATGAAGCGCCCGATCATCCTCTCCGCGATCTGCATCGGGAATTGGACGACGGCCGAGATCGCGAACAGGATCAGGGTCGCCACCACGCAAAGACCCCAGTTCACCTGAAAACATTCCCACGCCTTGTTCAGGCACTCGTCGAACCGGATTTTTCCGGGCTTCTGGAAATCGGCGGGAGCGCTTTGGAGCACGGGCGGCGCCGGGAAACTTGAAGGCACGGCGGCACCGGGAGGCGGCAAATTGGCGAAGCTGGAAAGCGGCTCCCAGGTTTCCATCCCCTCCTTCCAGCCGAGGTCCTCCGGGAGAAATTGGCCGCTCTGCAGCCCGTTGGAAATTTCCTGTTCGGTGAACTGCCCGAGACTCTGGCGGTCGCGGTTGACGAATATCGTGGCCATGCCGACATGCCTACCGGTTTACTCTGCGGCGGTCAAACTTTCCCTTGTTTTCGTATGTTGTCGGCCTGATCTGGGCGGCGATCACAAGCCCGGATCAGCGGATTTCATGTGGCAAGGTAGCCCGGGCAACGGGGTTTGCGAGCATGCTTTTCGCACGAGAACACGGTCTCCGCATCCCTCGATCACGGGGAAGGGTCATGTTGTATTCGTGACGTTGCCGACCTCCGGGCGGGCCTGTTTGCAAGTGGGACTTTACCGGCACGGCAAGGAGGGAAGTTCAATCGCCGGGAGCAGTGGCGCGCTCGTGCCCCGACTTTCACGAGGTGTGACGGCACGGCTCATCGGATTTTTACGCCGTTTCGCACGCATGCACGGACGCATTTGAAAAAGCAGTTTGTCAATTATCATTGACCCCGTTTTCTCTGTGCAGTGGCTACGGGAGAACATTTAAATTACAGGCCCGCCCCCATCTGCCTTCCAAATCTATTTCAAAATTATCCCTTGATTTGATACTACTTTCATTTTTTTCTGCCCTTTTTTTATAGCCCTTTTAGCTGCTAACGGCGGGCTTTTTCACACTGGGTGTAGTCGGAGGGCTCGTGCCTCGCCTCCGCTAAACCCTTTACCGTTCGGCCTCTGCTTTCAACACAGCGGCAGTATATGATCGCACTAATATTACTTTATCCATATCTTTGCCCTTCGATTAGCAAGATTAGGATATTGGAAGAGGTAGTCACCATCTGGCTTCCCTTCTATTTGAGACATTAAATAACGCACCCCTGCTTCAGTCCTTTCATTGAGATCGCGAATTAATATATCGACCAGTTGCTTAGCGCGATGAACTTCATCGTCGTGAGGGACTAAAGTGTGTGGAGTAATATGACACAAACTACCCGATTTTCTCAGAAATATCTGATTGGCTTGAAAACCGTCTTCCAGTGTCTCTAAAGGATCTGAATGTCCATAAAGAACATCTCGCGTCTTAGCAAAGGTGTTGTGAAGTTCCTTAAGCTCGCTTGGGATTGCTTTAGTGGAAATCTGTCCTATATCGTCATTTGACGTAAATGGTTTTGAGTATGTAACAATAAATGCTATCCATAAAGGCCACTTAATGTGTGGCGTTTTTGACTGTATTGCTTCCTCGATCTGCACAAGGAAACGGGATGCATCACTCATTGCTCCAAGGGCGAACAAGTCACGCCATAGGGATTTGTTCCTCGCAAGTTCAGGTGTCATATTTGTTTGCCGAGACCTCCCGAGTCAGGTATCGCTGGCTACGGGGCGGGTGGATCGCAAAGATCGGGACCGAAGGCACTTGGCCTGCTCTTCTGTTAGCGGGCACTGTGCCTGAACGGTGGAACGTCAAATAGGCGCTCATCGAAACACCCCACAGGCCAGTGATTAACTGGACGAGCCGTTCGGACATATTTTTATATTTTCCATTGGTGACCGCAAGCTTTGCAACTACATGTATAAGGTAAAAACGGAATCATAATGAGACCAATACCAAGGCTAATAAAGATAATAATAATGATCGCACATCCTATATTTCTGCGGCAAAATGTTTTGGAAGACCCGCATTTTGGACAGTTGAACTTCCCATCAGGCAGTCGTTGTAATCTGGCTTTTTTATAGTGAACCTCTCGTTGGTCCTCAATCGTTAGCATAAGAAGCGATGATCCACAGTGCCTGCATTTCTGGGCTTCCAAGCGGACTTGTTCAGCACAAAAAGGACATTTCTTAAAATCTGGGAGTGGCGGGGGCACCGAAGCCAATCTCAAAATAGCAAATGATCCAATCTCTGAGTATTTAATCCATGATTCACTTCCCTCCTCGCAGCATTGAACATCTGGCGGCAACTTGCCATCAGCAACCTTATCTCTGATCTCCTCAAGAGAAAGTGGACCGCTTACCTCATTCTGATGATGGTAGTAGTAAAGCATAATAATTATTTGCCGAACGTGAAAGCTCTGTTGCGACCGTGATGGACATGGTCGTTAGTAATAACGCCTGGTTAGGCCTTCCCATGTATTTTCTTTTTTGCGGCGGCGAAGGCTGCACAAAGAGCCGTGTTATGGTCTTGGAAAAACTTTGGCTTTCCTTCTTCTTTGACGTATTCGCCATCGATCATTCTGGGTTCGTCCCCAATCTGAAATGCGGCAAGGAATCCGCCTTCGGTATGCAGATTTGTATTTGGATCGACTATCACTGGGCGGGAGACTGTGACCCAGACGCTATATCCGCCGAAGTCCATTTTGTGCAGGTTATCGGATGTCATGTTGTTTGTATTTTGCTAACGCTACGGGTCTGACACTGGCTGGCAGTGCCCCGTTGATTGCAGGGTTATGGTTTTAGTTTTCATGGGACTTTCGAAAAAAAGGCGGATAGCCAGTTGGCAGCACTCGATTGTCGATATTTTTTCTTCAGCAAACGACATTGCCTTGATTCTGTTTTTCGAGTGGTGCAAGGTCTTCTGGCTCCTCATATCGCCCGTTAACGCCGATAAACGACGCTTTCGGATGATAACGTCCATCTGAGCCAAGAAAAGCCCCTTCAATGTGATACTTGCCGTCGCTACCTAAAAATGATCCTTGTAAATGATACTTGCCGTCGCTACCGAGAAAACACCCTTTAGGATGGTAATGACCATCCGAGCCAAGAAATGCACCTTGCGAATGATATTTCCCGTCCGAACCAAGAAAATGTCCTTGAGGATGATATTGTCCATCGCTTCCTAAAAACTGTCCCACAGGATGATAGCGTCCATCTGCTTTAAGCACTTCTCCCTTTGGGTGATACTTCCCGTCGGAACCGAGAGATGAGCCAGCTGGATGATACTGTCCATCCGAGCCGAGGAAATAGCCTTTGGGATGATACTTGCCGTCTGAGCCTAAGAATGACCCAGTAGGATGATATTTGCCGTCTGAAGCGAGGAATTTTGACATAGGTATTAGATGTTTTATTTTTATCGCTAAGGTCTGCCACATCCTTCCGGAAACTGCGCGTGATTGCAAGCCGGGGTAGCGAAGGCGCGGCGGGTGCGCAAGCAGCCGCCGTGACTGAGCGCCGAGCGAAACCGGCTGTTTGCACAACAACCAGGCCGGGAGGATGTTGGCAGCACCGTTTTGTTCGGCATCGTGTTCATTCCCATTAGGTTACGGTTTCATGCCAATCAGAATGCGCGTCACGCGCGTCCGCCGCATGGCATCGTAGCATAGCCAACTGCCCAAAAACGTCCCTCCAAAGAGTAACGGAAATTTGACGGCAATGGAGACATCCCACCCCAACAAAACGTAACCAAGAAGGACGGTAATGGTCTGGTGAAAGATATAGAATGGATAGAGTGCATTGTTCGCATAACGGAGGACGACGGAGTCATTGTTCAAATGGGCGCGACTCCATCCAACGAGTGATAAGATCACGGTCATAGAAAAGTATGAATCCACGAGGGTGAAAATCCAGCGTTGACTCAACGCTGGCAGACCGCTCACGTAAGTGCTTAACCGGATGCCGTAGAACAGGATCAGCATCACGCTGGCAACAAAAAGAAACTCGCCTCGACGGCGTTCGAGGAGATTGAGAAAACGCTCACTGCCGCATATGGTGAACCCCCATAGGAAGGTCAGTAGCGACCCTGTGAAGTTCGCCCAATCCGAGATAAGATTCATGGTAGTGGGCCAATGTGCTCCCAGCAAGAGAGCCGAAGTGATGTTGGGGATGTTCAGAAGGTAGATGAATCCAGGCAGTTCGCAGAGGCGAGCCAGACGGTCAACCAACGTCCGCCCTGTTGTTGTGCGTAGCATTGCGAAGATTGGCAAGCCCAAGAGTGAGTAAGTGAGAATATAAGGCAGGAACCAAAGGTGATGCCAACTGAGATTGCCCATCGGGTAAGGTAACAGTCGAAAGACACTGCCCCAGAACTCGAAATACGAGTTGAAATGCTGCCCTGCGAGAACTCGCTCAACATAGATCTGCGGCGGAATGATTACGAACATGGCGAAGACCAAAGGGATGAGCAGTCGCCGCAGGCGCTCGCGCACGAATCTGCCTTGGCCACGGCGCCTCAAGCTAAACCAGACTCCCGCTCCCGAAATGAAGAACAAAAGGGGTAGTCGCCAGCGGTTGAAAAACAACATCGGCCAGATGAGCCAGTCATAAGTAACACGGTTCTTGACGGAATACGGCCATGGCACGAAGTACATGCCTGTGTGGTAGGCAATGAGTATCCCGAAGGCGATCACGCGGAGCCAGTCAAGACCGTACTCGCGTCGCAACCGGGGAACCGCCGAATCCGCAGTGGTTGTGGTGGCGACATCGATTAGGGCCTGCTCCTGCGTCGTCATGGCTTGCTTATTCTGCCGAACGATCAAGCTGACTCACGGCCTGAGCCGCCACTGGCGACCGCTACGCAATGGGCGTCCCCGGCGAAGGACGTTGAGTCGAGCGCCTGGTTCGGCATCGTGGATTCAATGCCTGATTTCAAAACTTCGATCCGGGGCGCATCAGGCAAAAGCTCAAGTTCGTAATGGATAAACTCATCCTCACTTTGTGAAGGGACTCGTTTTGCGATTTTGTCGTATAGTTTTTGCGCTGATTTATTTGTTTTTCGCGCCTGCCATCGCATGGAATTCCATCCTTCGCCCCTTCCTGTTTCTGCAATATGTTGAATCATCGTTCCTGCAAATCCTCTGTTTCTATATCCTGGTGAAACATAAAGATCGTGAAGGTGGCACGTAATGTTTGTGCTGAAAAGGCATGGCGATACGATGTAGTGACCAAATCCAATCAATGAATCGTCCACACATCCGGCGATTCCATGCGTTGAATGCTTAGGGCTTAACAGCAATTCCCAGAGTCGGATAAGCCTGTCTTCAGTAATGGGAACATTCCAAACCTTTGAGTAATCAAGATAGAGAGGTTTCCATGTTGTATAATCCGATTCGACTACATTTCTTATAAAAAGGACGGCATTCATCTGATTGCAGGGTTATTATCTTTCGAAATTGAATTGGAAACGCATGTGGATCATTTCTCTTTTGCCGAACGTAAATTGGGCGCGATTGGGTCAATATTGACATAGGCGACTTTGCACCTATTCCAGAAATTGCAGAAAATAAAGCGGAAGCACATCGGTTCCGATGCTTCACGATGAGCGGATTCCAGAATTCCCCCCCCCCCGATACAGAGCGCCGAAGCTCTGCATGCGTTCGGTAAACTGGCGGTCGCCTTTCCATCCTGAAATCTGTATATCCAAGCTCTCTGGCTGTCGAGTTCAATCCCTTCTTCGGTCCATGTCCAGCGTTGACATCGAAAATGTGTATCGGCTACCGCGATTTCTCCACATCCCTCTCGACCACTGCCAACCGGAAAACCCCCGACACGCATTTCAGGATGACCTTGCCCAGAACAGCCAGACCACAGACGAACAGCCGACCGGCAGCATTTCCAAAAAGCTCCACCCCCATATTCTACAGTTTTAAAAACTGAGAGGTTGATGATCAGCAAGTTAAGCATGGTCACAAAATCGTTGGCACTACATTTTCGGCCCCCCTCCTTTTTCAGTGGAAATGGGGGTAAATTGGGTCAGGGTTCATATTCTTGCATTTTCCGGTGTGGGAAATGGGGCTCGTGCATACGTGTAATCTCACGCTCTGGGGCAAGGCAGATGGGGTCAGGCAGCCGCAAGTTGTCGGGCAATTTTGGCGTCGGTGCGGGCGATGGCTTCGCGGAACAGGCGGCTTTCCTCCGGGGTCGTGGGGCGTCCGCCCATCTCGATGACAATGCTGTCAAATTCCTTTGCGGACATGAGGGGGCCGGTCAACTTGCCTGTGCGCTTAATGCGCGAGGAAGTCGGCGAGGTAGATTTCGGCATTCTGCTGGAGGTCGCGGATGGCATATCGAAAGATATCAATATCTACCGAAAAGACGCTAGACATTGTTATGAATACATGTTTTTTCTGAAAGCCATGGATCCCATCAAAAACCCATTTTCTCCCGGAGCGGGTTCCCCTCCGCCGGAGCTGGTCGGACGCGAAGGAGTGCTGGAGCAGGCCCGCATCCTGCTGGGGCGCGTGAAGCAGAAACGTCCTGAAAAGAGCATCCTTCTCACAGGTCTGCGCGGCGTGGGCAAGACGGTTTTGCTGAACGAGATGGATCGCATGGCCGTGCGGGCCGGGTTTCACACGGTCACTGTGGAAGCGCATGAAGAAAAGTCGCTGGCCGCGCTGTTGGTGCCGCATCTGCGAAAGCTTTTCTTCGCCCTGAACCGGATGGCTGGAGCCGGGGACAAAGTCCGGCGGGGGTTGGCTGTGTTGAAGAGTTTTGTTGGTGCGGTGAAAATGAAGGTGGGCGAACTGGAGTTTGGGCTGGACATTGACCCCGAAACCGGGGCGGCTGATAGCGGGGATCTGGAGAGCGACCTGCCGAATCTTTTCCTCGCTGTTGCCGAGGCCGCCGAGGAGCGCAAGACAGCCGTGGCCCTGCTGGTTGATGAGATCCAGTATTTCAATACCAAGGAACTGAGCGCCTTGATCATGGCGATGCACAGGATGCAACAGCGGCAACTTCCGCTCACGCTTTTTGGTGCCGGTCTGCCCATCTTGCCAGGCCTGGCTGGCGAGTCAAAATCCTATGCGGAACGGCTCTTTAATTTCCCGATCATCGGCCCGCTCGCGGAAACGGATGCGAGGCGGGCACTGCAAGATCCGGTGAAAGCGGTCGGGGTCGAGTTTTCCGAAAAGGCGCTGACGAAGATCGTGAGAATCACGCAAGGGTATCCGTATTTTCTCCAGGAATGGGGCTACCAGACGTGGAATCGTGCGGAAACATCGCCCATTGGGGAGTCCGTGGTGCGGGGGGCAACAGCATCCGTTGTCCAACGGCTCGACGAGAATTTTTTCCGGGTCCGTTTCGGCCGCTGCCCCCCTGGCGAGAAACGCTATTTGCGGGCAATGGCAGGGCTCGGCTCCGGATCGCAACGCACCGGCGGAATCGCCGATGCGCTGGGAGTGACTCCCAACCAGCTCGGCCCGGTGCGAGCGAAGCTGCTCAAAAAAGGCATGATCTACAGTCCCGCCCACGGAGACATGGCGTTCACCGTGCCGCTCTTCGATGAGTTCATGCTTCGGGCCATGCCGTAATAGCTTGGCAGCCCGCTTGATCCGGCGCCACCCCATCTCGTGGCCCGCCCGGAGAGAACCGGGGTCCGTCAAAGATTTCTGACAGATCACACATGGGCGAGCCGGTTGATTGTGTCAGATATCTTTGAGCCCGAGTCTTCGCACCAAATCTTCGCAAATCTTCGCACGGGACCAAGACGCCAGACCCGTCTTCTACAGTTTGGAGGGTCACAAAAAGTAAGGATCCTTTATTGATGCGGGTTTGCGGGCGGGCGGCGGCGTCCGAGTCGAAAATGTAGTGCAACTTCTGCTGGCCATTGGCATTT